>ENA-UPAD01000208-UPAD01000208.1-bioreactor-metagenome-genome-assembly--contig:-NODE-208-length-91103-cov-654.895791_pt1 | contig 91103 bp, 78 predicted proteins | sample MGYA00238179_ERZ772710 | MGnify/ENA primary metagenome ERZ772710 (study PRJEB29004, sample SAMN07631245) | bioreactor metagenome | isolation source: Switchgrass digestor | place: USA: Dartmouth...
GAAATATTACGGCTCTCCGCCCGCTGAAGGACGGTGTCATAGCTGACTTTGAAACTACCCAGAGCATGCTCAGGCACTTTATCCGTAAAGTAGTAGGCAACAGTCCCCTTGCAAGGCCAAGGGTCGTTATATGCGTTCCTTCGGGAGTGACCGAGGTTGAAAAGAGGGCCGTCATAGATTCGGCAATGACTGCCGGCGCGAAAGAGGCCTTCCTCATTGAGGAACCCATGGCGTCTGCCATCGGAGCAGGTCTTCCGGTAGAGGAACCCTCGGGAAGCATGGTGGTGGATATAGGCGGAGGAACCAGCGAAGTTGCGGTCATATCACTCGGAGGCATAGTTGTGAGCCGTTCCCTGAGAGTAGCCGGGGACGAGTTCGACGACGCCATTATCCACTATATCAAGAAGGAATACAACCTGATGATCGGCGAAAGAACGGCCGAGGACATAAAGGTTAAGTTAGGATCGGCTTTCCCCTTTGAGAAGGAAGAAACCTATAATATAAGCGGCCGCGACCTGGTGACCGGGTTGCCGAAAGAGCTTAAGGTCTCGAGCGAGGAAATCCGTGAAGCATTGAAAGAGCCTGTCAATGCCGTGGTGGATTCCATCAAGTTCACCCTTGAGAAAACGCCCCCCGAGCTGGCCGCGGATATCATGGAGAGAGGAATCATGCTGGCCGGAGGCGGCGCTTTGCTGAAAGGCCTGGACAAACTGATCAACAAGGAGACCGGCATCCCCGTGTTTATCGCCGAACAGCCGATGGACTGCGTGGTCCTGGGCACCGGACGGGTCCTGGAAGAGATAGACGTACTCAGCAACGTTTTGCTGTCTTCGAAGAAGAAGTAAAAATGAAAGGCGCAGCGGGGTGACTTCCTTTGAGGAGGATATTTACAAACAAGATATTCATCCTTGTGCTGATCATTGTACTTCTGCTTGCCCTTGCAGCCGTGTCATACAGCGAAAGGAGCGGAGTCAATATAATCGGCAATATTATAAGCGTTCCCGCGGCACCCCTGCAGAGAGCCTTTAGTTTTGTGAGCAAAAAAGTAGGAGACTTTTTCGGATATTTCGAGGATGTAAAGAAGACCCAGGAGGAGAATGAAGAACTCAAAAAGCGGATAAGCGAACTGGAGCAGCAGATCCTGGATATAGAAAAGCTAACCAAGGAGAACAGGGAGCTTAAAGACGCCCTCAATTTCAAGGACCAGTACGATGAATACGAGTTCATAGGCAGCAGCATCATCGCCAAGGATCCCGGCAACTGGTTCGAGGTGTTCACTATCAACAGGGGGAGCAAGGACAGTATTCAGCCCGACTCTCCTGTCGTAACGTCTTACGGCCTGGTTGGAAGGATCTCGAAAGTGGATCTGCTGACATCGAGGGTCATTTCCATAATTGATATCGACAGCACCGTAAGCGCAAGGCTTTCAAAGTCGAGGGACCTGATCGTAGTCAGGGGCGACGTGGAACTGAGGAGCAAGGGATTATGCAGGGCGGATTACATACCCCCCGATGCCGATATCATGCCGGGGGATACCGTCGAGACTTCAGGCATAGGCGGGATCTACCCGAAAGGCATCGTCATAGGCAAGGTGGTCAGCGTTATAAGCAATGAAGGACAATACGACTCATACGCGATCATCCAGCCGGTTGTAGATTTCAAAAGGCTCGAAGATGTAATCGTCCTGAAAAAGAAACCGTAGGCGGAAAGGAGGCTTATACGGCAGGAAATGAAGTACAGGGTTTTCGCAGCAAGTGTCCTGGTATTGATGGGAGCCTTCTTTCAGAGCTCGGTCCTTGAGCATATCGAGATATTCAACATCAGGCCGAACCTGCTTATCGTCCTGACGGTGATAGTATCTCTCTTAAGGAGTCCGGTGGAGAGCGCTTCGATGGCTTTGCTCTTCGGATTAACCATGGACATTCTCATGGGCAAAACTCTCGGCTGGTATGCGCTGCTGCTTTTCCTGGCGTCGATACCCATTTCAATGATAAACGAGAAACTGTACCGGGATAAGATACTGGTACTGCTGACATTTACCTTCGGCGCGTCTGTCGCGGTTGAATTCCTGTTTTTTATAATAATTTTCATGTTCCGGAGCTTCGAACATCTAAGTTTCGTTTTCTGGACCATAATAATTCCTGAAGCCGTATACAACAGTATCCTCATTTTGCCTCTTTTTAAACCTGTAGCTAAGGTATACAATTTTCTTGACAGGATAGACAGAAGGAGGAACAGACTGGCGGCATGAGCAAGGAAGAAAAAAAACATGAAGGTCTTGACCGGTACATCGTAATGGCGGTGGCCATCATAGTGGCTGCAGCTGCCATTATATACAACCTTGCCCGGATTCAGCTTGTCGACGGGCAGAAATACAAGGAAGAGACCAAGTACCGCCTGTCAGCCAAGGGCGTGATCTATCCGAAGCGGGGCGACATCTTTGACAGGAAGGGCGTTCCCATCGCCGGAAACCGCATGGGCTACTGCGTGCAGTACGTGGACGTCAGGATGCCCAACGCGGAGAAAAACGCTATGCTGCTGGAGATCATAAAGATACTCGAAGCCGACGGCAAAACCATAAAAAGCAGGCTTAACAATTACATGTCCTTCGACCCCCTGCAGTTCAAAACAGACAATCCCGAGGATTTTGTCAAGACAATCGTAATCAACAAAAATGATGCCGATTATATAATAACCCCCCGCCAGGCATTCGAATACATGCGGGACAAAACATTCGAGATTGACAGGTCTTATTCCGACGAAGAAGTCATCAAGATCATGCAGCTGAGGTATGAGATCCTGGTGAGCGATCCCCAGATAAGCAATCCCCTGACGCTGGCAGAGGATGTCTCGGCGGAGACCATGAGCATCCTTGAGGAAAAAAGTTCGACGCTCAGGGGAGTAACCACCTTTATAAAACCTTACCGTGAGTACTATGAAAACGCGCGGCTGGTATCCCATGTCCTGGGTTATGTGGGCGCCATAGACGCACAGGAACTGGAGGAATACAACAAGGAACTGGAACAGAGAGAAGGCAGTGTCCCCTATTCGGCCAGCGACATAGTCGGGAAAATGGGCATCGAAAAAGCTGCCGAATCCATACTGAGGGGAATAAAAGGAGAAACATTCAGGGAAGTGGACGAAAACGGGAAAACCACGGCTTCATACCTCGAGCGGGCCCCGGTTCCCGGCCAGGACGTTTACCTTACAATAGATATAGACCTCCAGAAGGTAGCTGTGGAATCCCTGGCGAGGAACATCGAACGTATACGCAAAATAGAAAACAAGAAAAACTTCGGGGATGCCAACGCGGGAGCCGTGGTGGTCATGGACGTCCGGAACGGTGAAATCCTGGCCATGGCCAGCTACCCGGATTTTGATCCGAGGGTGTTCCTTGAGAACGACAGCGCGGCAATAACTGCGCTGTGGAGCAATCCCGACGCGCCGGTAGTCAACCGCGCCACCTCCGGAACATATGCTCCCGGTTCCACCTACAAGCCTCTTGTGGCGGTTGCCGCCCTTGAAAGCGGTGTCATAAAACCAAAGACCAAGATCCGCACCCCGTACCGGGAAGAGATAGGGAACATGATCTTCACGAACCCCGAAGGGGACCAGGGATATATAGATCTCGAAAAGGCCCTTGAGACATCCAGCAACATGTTCTTTTACAAGGTCGGGGTCCAGACCGGCATAGATAATATCGTAAAATGGGCAAAGATATTCGGTTTCGGCAAAAAGACGGGAGTCGAGATAGGCGAAGCCATCGGTTCCCTTGCGTCGAGAGAATATAAAAGGCAGTATATAGAGGGCGATCCCGACTGGTATCCGGCCAATACGGCCATGGCGTCCATCGGCCAGCTTTATAACGCTTTTACGCCCATCCAGCTCTGCAACTACGTGAGCACCATAGCCAACGAAGGGAAGAAATTCACGCCCCACCTGATAAAAATGGCGGTGGACCAGACCGGAAAGATAACATACGAACCCTCGAAGGAGTATGAACAGCTTCCGGTCAGCGAGGAGAACATCAAGGCTGTCAAAAAGGGTATGAGAGCCGTTGTAAACTCGGAAGACGGCACTGCTGCGAAAGTGTTCGAAAACTTTCCTTTCGACGTTGCCGGAAAGACCGGGACTTCGGAAACGGGACGGGAGGCGACATCTTCCTCCAACGGGCTTTTTATATGCTACGCGCCCTACGACGATCCTGAAATAGCGATAGCAGTAGTGGTGGAGCATGGCGTGTGGGGGCGCGAGACCGCTCCGATAGCCGCCGACATAATGATGGAATATTTCAGGCTGAATGAAAAGAAGGATACTAAGACAGGCAATTCCGCAAAGGAGACTGTTGATATTATCTGGTAAATTACACGGGGGAAAGGATGATATTGTCCGGATGGAACAGGAACCTAAGAGCATCGTCTTTAAAGGAAACAACGAAGGCCTGGTGATCGTTGTTCCCGAGGATTACGACTTTGAAAAGGCAAAGGCCGAGATAGAGGAAAAGGTCCAGAACGCCGCCAGGTTTTTCAGGGGAGCGAAGATAAAGGTTGTTTACAGGGGAATAACGCTTTCACCCGAAGAGGAAGAGATCATAAAGAAAATCCTTGACGAGAAAAGCGGGGCTGTAATCGAGAGCCTTTCAAAGGATGACGAGACAAAACACAGGCCGGCGGCAAAAACGCCCAGGAAACCATCTGCGGAACCCGGGACGATGTTTTTCTGGGGCAAGGACACGGGGATGTGCAGGTTTGTGAAGAATACCGTTAGAAGCGGCATGCGCATCGAGTTTGACGGAAGCGTCATAGTCCTTGGCGATGTCAATCCCGGCGGCGAGATCATTGCGACGGGCAACGTTGTCGTGCTGGGAGCCCTGAGGGGAATGGTCCACGCAGGTTCCGAGGGCAACAGGGACTGTTTCATTTACGCTTTGAAACTAAGACCGATCCAGATCCGTATAGCGGACCTGATAGCCCGGATGCCGGAAACAGGCGAGGATGACAAATCCAATCCCGAAATAGCCAGGATTAAAGACGGAATCATTGAAGTCGAGCAGCTTTGAGCGGAATAAGCCGTAGTCATTGTTTCATTGACTTTTAGCTGAAAAAAATATATATTAGCATTAAGATACAATAGTCGGAGGAAATTTACATATGGGTGAGGTTATAGTTATCACATCCGGCAAGGGTGGCGTTGGCAAGACTACGACGACGGCAAACCTGGGAACCGGGATTGCCATGCAGGGCAAGAAAGTCGTGCTCATAGACACGGACATCGGGCTCAGAAATCTCGACGTGGTAATGGGACTTGAAAACAGGATCGTGTATGACCTAGTTGATGTTATAGAAGGACAGTGCCGCCTGAAGCAGGCGCTTATCAAGGATAAACGTTATGATGGTCTTTACCTGCTGCCGGCTCCCCAGACCCGTGACAAAAACTCGGTAGCTCCGCACCAGATGGTTACCCTCTGTAATGAATTGAGACAGGAATTTGATTATATACTCATAGATTGTCCCGCAGGCATCGAGCAGGGGTTCAAAAATGCCATTGCCGGTGCCGACAGGGCGGTGGTTGTTACTACGCCGGAAGTATCGGCTGTCCGTGACGCAGACAGGATCATCGGTCTCCTCGAGGCGAACGAAATAAGGAATCCACATCTTATAGTGAACCGTGTCCGTCCGGATATGGTGAAACGAGGCGATATGATGTCCATCGAGGATATCATCGATATACTTGCCATTGGGCTTATAGGTGTCATCCCTGATGATGAGAACATAATCATATCGACAAACAGGGGCGAGCCAGTGGTAAGCGACAGCAAGTCTCTTGCCGGACAAGCTTACAGGAACATCACCAGGAGAATCATGGGGGAAGAGGTACCATTAATGAATTTCAATACCTCTGACGGATTCCTGGCCAAAATGAAAAAGCTCTTTGGCATAAAGCCGGCATAAGGAGGATGCGGTATGATCGAATTGTTTAAATTCTTCAAGAAGAAAGAAACATCCAAGGATGTCGCCAAAGAACGCCTTAAGCTGGTTCTTATCCATGACAGGTCCAATGTGTCGCCCCAGTTCCTTGAAATGGTCAAGAGCGAGATCATAAAAGTTATCCAGAATTACATGGAGATAGACGAGGATGCCCTTGATATACAGCTGACAAGAACCAACAGCGACGACGGGGAAAGGATAGTGCCCGCGCTGGTGGCCAATATACCCATAAAGGGTATGAAAAACATCGGCAGATAAAATTAAGGCGTGTACAAATGATATATCCCGGAGGTTGCCATGAATATTGCCCTGATTGCGCATGATAAAAAGAAGGAACTCATGGAGGCATTCTGTATCGCATACAAGAATGTACTGTCGAAGCATAATCTTTTTGCCACAGGCCGCACCGGGGCGATTGTTTCCGAAGCTTCAAACCTTGAAGTGTTTTCCCTTGATTACGGCAATCTCGGAGAACAGCAGATAATAGCTCGGATTGCGTATAACGAGATGGACCTGGTTATTTATTTCGCCGATCCCGACGAGATAAACAACAGCGGTCTCATCGAGCTCCTGTCCCTGTGCGACAGGAACAACATCCCCATCGCGACCAATCTCGCCACCGCGGAGATACTGATCAACGGCCTGCAGCGCGGCGACTTCGCATGGCGCGACCTCCTCAAATGAGTAACGGGGACGGAGGTTTTTACTCATTTTGAGTATTGGGGACAGGTCACGGATTATATAGTCTACGAAAGTTTTACACGGGAGTGCTATAGCGCTCCCGTTTTAATTTTACCTTCATCCCTCCTCCCGCTTCCCACTACCCATGTCCTATCTCCCGCTTCTATTTCATGGCCATCCCTCATATCATTAAGCAGATAAAAAACATGGGGATGCGAAAATGGCAGAAACATCCGCAGCAGAAAACAGGGAAATGTACAGGAGCTATATCCAGAGACGGAGAGTAATCCCTGAAAAAACGGAAAATGACCTTTTCACCGGTTATGACGAGGACAAGAAAGACGATCCGGAAGACAGTCAAGATCCGGTATCGGAATCTGAGCCAAAAGCCCTGAAAAGCGCCATAACCGACGCGGAAGAGCTGAGTATCCTGAGAGAAAAGTACATGCCGGAAGAGGAGTTTTCAGGACACCTGAAGAAACCGGATGAAAACAACAGGAGCTCGCCATTCAGGTTATTTGGCCAAAGGAATGCCCTCAGCAGGCAGGACACATACCGAAGGTACCCCTCATATGGCTATACCCATTCAGCCTATGGACGAACAGCATCAAGGCTGCCGGCCTACGGCAGGTCTTTCCGCGGCCAGGCAGGCCGAACGTCTGTCGAGGATAACAGGATTACCTTGCTTGCCAAAAAGGTAATCAAGCAAACACTGGTTTGCTTCGTGCTGCTGGGAATAATCGTGTTTATGCAGCAGAAAGCCGATCTGGCGGACGAATTGTCCCTGATAAAGAAAAATGTGGTTGAAAACCATATTGAGCTGGACAGCATAATAAACGGCGTCAAAAACATTGTGGCGGAATGCACCAAGATCTTTGGAGGGTCGCCATGATCAGCCTGTCCGTTCAGCGAAAGTCCGTTTGCTGCCTGCCCTGCTTCTTACGGAAGCGGCAGGAAGGTTCCTCACCCTCACTATTGGTATAGTTCCAATTTGCTGTTTAAGCGAACAAGGGTTTTAGGACCTGAATTTAAGCCTGCTGCTGTTGTAACGCAAGAACCGGTTGTGATAGAATTTACATAAGACAAGGAGGGAATATACTTTCAATGGATGTATTTATAGAAAAACTGGTAAAAAGGCGTAAAAACATATTGAACCTGCTGCTGGTCTTCCTCATCATAATAGGGACGCTGGGGCTGAGTTTTCTTTCATTGGTATATGTGCCGTATTTATCGGCTTTTCTGGTTGTGGGGCTGTTTTATTTGGCCTATTATCTTATAACCATGATGAATATTGAATATGAGTATGCCGTGACCAACGGTGACCTGGATATTGATAAAATCATCAACCAAAGGAAAAGAAAACGGATGTTCAGCGGGAACTGCAAGGATTTTGAACTGGTTGCCAGGGTCAAGTCAAAGCATTATACCCGGGACATCCAGAACTGCAATAATATCCTTGATTACTCTTCCAATTCAAAGGATGCCGATGTCTGGTTCATAAGCATTAGAAAAGAAGGTAAGCATACGGTCATACTGTTCGAGCCGAACCAGCAGATGATCGATAATTTCAGGATCTTTATTCCCAGGAAGGTATTCAGTGATTAAGGAACGGCAGAGACTGAGTTTGTGATATTACGCAAACTTTGTGGCTGCAGCTGTTTTATGCCATTCTGATCGCATGTGAAGAACCTCAAAGGGATTTGAGCTCGGGGACGGTTCCTTTTGCTTGCCGGACACGCCGCTTTTTTCATGTAATCATTTTCTCTTTATTCAGCCATATACATATAATAGCCTCGTAATCGAAGCGATATCTTTTATAATTGTTCGCAGCAATGATTTCCGCGGAATAAAGCAGGCGCCGGATGCCACTATGTGTCAGCGTGTTTTTCGGGGTTGCTGTGGTATAATTATTTGCAAGGCAGCTTTTCAGAGAGACACTATATCATCCGGTTTACAGGGGGTTACATGAGGGAAAAAAGACTGGCCGCAATTGCAGGCGCACTTGTACTGACGCTGATCGCAGCCGGAATCCTGGCGGTATATCTCGTGAGGACCGCTCCCAACAACAAGGTGGTCGAGCCGTTCGAGATCCCGGGGACAAGGCTGATTATTGACGGGGATCTTATCGAGGGATTCCCTTCCCCGTACATAGACAACGGACAGGTATACCTTCCTTTCGGGACCGTCAAAGCCTACATAGACCAGTATATTTGGTACGACGAGGCTCTGCTTAAGGTGACCGTCACGACGAAGGACAGGGTTATCCGCATGAAGACCGGAAGCCTTGATGCCCTGATCAATGACAAGCCTATGGATCTGAAGTTTCCCGTGGTGGAAAGAAACGGTATCATCTATCTTCCCATAGAATTCCTAAGTGATTTTTACGGCATAAGCGTGTATTATGCCGAGGACAACGACGTTGTCATAATAGATTTCAACAATAAGGTCTACAGGACGGCATGGCCCCTCGATGCCAAAACGTATGTAAGAAAAGGGCCGAGCATCCATGATCCTATAGTCAAAAAATTTGAAGGACAGGGAGAGAAGGGCCTTGACATTTACCGTACCGACGAAACACGGCTTGTGGTGTTTGGCGAAATGGAGGAATGGTACCGGGTAAGGGCCTTTGACGGAACATTGGGATATGTGAAAAAAGAGGAAGTCGAAATATCCGGCGTACAGTACACCATTGAAGAGAAAGAGGAAACGCCTTCCCCCGTGCTGGCCGACGGCAGGATCAACCTGGTATGGGACATGACCTACTCGAAAAGCAATATAAAGCTTGGCGAGGATACTCCCGGCATAGACGTGGTGTCCCCGACCTGGTTCGAGATAGTGGACAGGAACGGCACCATAAAGAACAGGGCGACCCCGGAGTACGTGGAATATGCCCACCGGAACGGCTGGCAGGTATGGGCATTGTTCTCCAATTCGTTCAACGATATTGAAGGAACAAGCATGATACTTAACAATTCTGACATAAGGCAGGAGATCATAAGGAACATCCTCGCCTATGCCGCACTGTACAAGCTTGACGGGATAAATCTTGACTTTGAGAACATGTACAGATCCGACAGGGATGCCTATACCCAGTTCGTCAGGGAGTTCTGTCCCCTGGCCAGGGAACAGGGGCTGATCGTTTCAGTGGATGTAACGGTACCCGACGGAAGCGATACCTGGTCCAGGTGCTATGACAGGAAAGCCCTGGCCGAGAGCGTGGATTATGTCTGCCTCATGACTTATGACCAGCACTGGAGCACAAGCCCTAAGGCCGGATCGACGGCCGAACTGGTATGGGTTGAAGAAAATCTTCAGAAAACCCTGGCCGAAGTCCCTGCGAATAAGCTGCTGCTGGGCATTCCGCTATACACGAGGCTCTGGACCGTTGAAAACGGGGAAACAGGTTCGAAGCTTTCGTCTGTGGCGCTGAACATCGATACAGCCTGGAAACGGGTGGATGAAAACGAAGCGGTTGTTGTCTGGAACGATGTTTCAGGCCAATACCAGGCCTCGTATGAAAAGGACGGAAAGTCATACCACATGTGGATAGAGGATCAGAACTCTGTCAACATGAAGACCTCGCTGATACATAAGTACAACCTGGCGGGAGCATGCGTATGGGCTGCCAATTTCGCGGATAAAAACGTCTTCAGGATATTCGAGAGGAACCTGAAGCAGGTAAAGAGTTATGATGAGTGGGTAACCTACTACAGCGGACCGATCCCGGAAAAATAATCACCGGGCAGGGACCGGCAGCCGTACCATTGATTTAAAGCCAATTGCTGTGCTAAAATAAATTAAATTGTTGACCTTAAGGGTGTACAACTGAAAGAACCGTTATTATATACTGAATGGGAGGCACATGCCGGGCTGTTTCTCTGATTTTCGCGCAGGGTACGCCGGGTATGAGTATTCGTATGGAGAAAGTCAATGAAATACCTTCCAGCCCCCTGGATGTATTTCTGTTACCTGTCTGGGTACACAAAAGAATTTCTGTGAAGCTCAAGGGCTTGATTTTTGCTTTTTTGTTTGTCGGGATCTTTGATTTCGTCTTTCACAGGAATCTTATGGAGTTGGGCTTCTTTCAGGGGGGCGCGGGAGATCTTATACTGAAATCCATATTGGGTATAGTTGCCTCTTTTATCATCGGAGCGTTTGATGTAATCTGCACGATGGTTCCCATAGCCGAGTTTGCCATAATGATAGGGAACAGGAGCGAGAAGTATGTAAGCGCCAGGCTGCCTGTCATACTGATGAAATCCTATGCCCTGTCGCATCTTCTTTACGTTGTTCCTGTAGCTTTTTATATTTACTCCGGGATTGACTGGACCGGTGTCGACATGACTTCGCCGCTGAAGATCAGGGTGCTTTTTTCGGTACTGTACGCGCTCCTGATCATTCTTCCATTCCTCCAGCTTGGGGTTATCTACAGGACCATAAGCATAAGGACACGAATCCAGATATTCGGAAAGCTGATCCTTGTAATGGCCATGTATTTCTGGATGCAGCTGAGCGGCGAGGCCATATTGTTTGTCGGCGACAGTCTCTATGCCATCATTGAATGGATAAAATAAGCAAAAAGGCAAGTTGCATCAAGATTTCCCGTCAGGCATAAAATGTGAATAGATAACGAATCCTATGATCACTTTAAAAAATCATAAAAATGTGGTATAATATCTGACGGAAAAAAGTGTCCCGTTAGTCTAATGGATAAGACGATGGATTCCGGTTCCATTGATATGGGTTCGATTCCTATACGGGACGCCAGCATTTCGAGTACAGACTTAACCATAAGTCTGTGCTCTTTTACTATGGGGACGGTTCTCCTAACAACAAGTTGCCATGGAGACGGTCCTGAAGGCACATTTCTCTGTAAGGCGGCGCCAGTGTGCGATTAATACTGAGCACGGAATACTGAGCACGGATAGCGGAGCGGCCGACATGAATCCCGGATGGATTCATGGAGCGATAAATCGCCTGAGTCCTTCGCTGACGCTTAAGGATGACTGTTGCCGGCTATAGCCGGTGAAACCAAGTAAAGCTTAAGGAGCCAATAATGGGTATACGCTGCGGGATAGACCTGATCGAACTGGACAGATTTGAAAAAGCCCTTCTTAAGGGAGACAGCTTTAAAAACAGGGTTTTTACCCCAGCTGAAATAGCCTATTGCGAAGCAAGGGGCATAGCCGGCTCGCTCCGGAGTTATGCCGCTCGTTTCTGCGCCAAGGAGGCGGTCGCCAAGGCTCTTGGCACGGGGATTGCCAAAGGCGTGTCTTTCCAGGATATCGAGATATCAAACGATGCAAACGGAAAACCGAATGTTATACTGACCGGAAAAGCCCTGGAGATATTTAGGGAAATGGGCGCCGTTTCCATAGATATAAGCCTGACTCACAGCCGCGATTACGCCATGGCCCAGGCTGTTTTTTTGACCAAAGATTCCCGGGGGAGTGAGAATTATTGAAGACCCTTAAATTCGTCCATTGTGCCGACCTTCACCTTGACGCCTCTTTCAGGGAAACCGGCACAGGTACATATGCAGATACGAGGAGAAAAGACATCCGGGAAGCGTTTAAAAGAATCATAGACAAAGTCAGGGCTGAAAATGCCCAGATGCTTCTCATATGCGGGGACCTGTATGAGCACAATACGGTCGCGAAAGGCACCATTGACTGGCTCCACATGGTCCTGTCCCAGGCCGGAGTTCCTGTCCTGATCATACCCGGTAACCATGACCCTTACCTGAAGAATTCCTGGTACAGGAACTGGGACTGGCCCGAAAATGTCAGGATACTTTCTCCGGACAGTCCGGCCCTTGTCATGGACGATTTATGCGTCAATATCTTCGGCATGGGCTTTTCTTCGTTCAGGGAGGACAAGCCTGACCTGTCCGTTGTTCCTCCCCCTGTAAAGGATTATTTCAACATAATGATGATCCATGGCACGCTGGACATGGACTTTACTAACCATGCCTACAAGCCTGTCACTTCGGAAGAACTGTCAGCGCTTGGCTATGATTACTACGCCCTTGGCCATTTCCATAAAATGAGGGATGATTATCCTATGAAGAAGGCTTTCAATCCCGGCAGCCCCGAACCGCTGGGCTTCGATGAGCAGGGGTTTCACGGGGCTTTTGTCGTAGAGATGACCATGGACCAGGGCAGGGTGGATATAAAGACCGAAAGATTCGAGACTTCGGTCCGTGCATATCATGAAAGAAATGTTGACATCACCGGCTGCAGGACTCTTGAAGAAGTAAAAATGAGGGTCCTGGGACTCATTGAAGGGCTGAGACCGGACAGGGATCTGGTGCGCATAACTCTTACGGGACGCACCGGTCTGTCTGTTGAAACCGATGTCCTGACCGGGTTCTTTTCCGGTGACTGGTTCTATTTCAGGATATACAACGAGACCCGGAAGGATTTCAATATCGAAGAACTGGAGAAAGATCCGTCCCTGACAGGAGCCTTTGTAAGGGAGGTAAAATCCCGTATAGCAGGCATTGACGCAGAGCTTGCCAATGATCCGGGCAACCGGGAGCTTCAAAGGGAAAAGGAAAAACTGCTGCTTGCGATGAACTACGGGCTTGAAGCCCTGTATTCAGGCAGAATAGAGTGGCAGGACGATTAATGAGATAGATGGCGGGAGAAGAACGATGAAGATAAAGCTGCTGGATATAAAGGGTTTCGGTAAATTCAACCAGGTAAAATTAAAGCCTGCTGAAGGGTTCAATATCATTTTTGAAAAGAACGAGTCGGGTAAGTCCACGCTGCTTGCTTTTATCAGGGCCATGCTTTACGGCCTGAAAGGAGGCAGGAGATCGAAGGACGGCAGCCTTCCTCCGCTTAAGCATTATAAGCCCTGGAACGGTGACCAGTATGCCGGCATCCTTGAGTATGCCCTTGATAACGGCAAGACTTACAGGGTAGGACGGAATTTCGATAAAGGAACCGTAAAAGTCTATGATGAAGGCGCCAATGATATCACGTCGACGTTCCCCCAGAGCAGGGATACAGGCCCCCAGTTTGCCGAAGAACATCTTGGCATCGATGAAGCCGCATTTGAGCGCAGCGCCTTTATATCACAGCTCCAGAGCGTTATTGACGAAGAAGGGAAGAAAAATCTCATAGAGAAACTCTCCAACCTCAATACAACCGGAAACGAGGAATTGTCCCTTTCAGCCGCTGTCGACGCCATCGAATCGGCTCTTCTGGAACGGGTGGGTACAAAAACATCCACCACCCGTCCGCTGGACAGGATAAACTACAGGCTTAAGGAGCTTGAAGAAGAAAAAAGAGCGCTGGAGGAACTGAATGAAAGATACCTGGAGACTTTCGCGTCCCTGCGGGAGCAAAACAGCAGGCTGAGTTCACTGAATGAGAAACTCGCCGGACTGAAGGCCCAAAAGGAAGCCAGGAAGGCCTGTGAAATCATTAAGCTCAGAAAAGAGCTGGAGGGACTCCTTGAGGAGAACAGGAAGAAGGATGAAGAGGTCAGGGAGTGCAACAGGAACATCATTAAACTGAAGAAGTACGAAAACATGGACGAAAGCGCCGTGTCCGAGCAGATGAGGCTTTATTATGAAGAAAGCCGGGCAAGGGATGCGCTGCTTGATGAGCAGAGGAAGTTAAAGGAACTGAGTGATCAGTGCGAAAAGCTGAAAGAGGACCTTGATCCGGAAGAGGTGTATGAAAAGAAAGTCGGGGATGTAACAAAAGCCATAGAGGTATATAACGAGAAAAAGAGCCACGGAAGAAGCAGCGCGGCAGGTATCCGGCACTACGGTGAATCCAGGCAGAACATGCCTCTCAGGAGGAACTGGATGCCGTTTGTCATACCTGCAGGCTTTCTGTCTGCGTTGCTCATGCTGGGCAATTACATTGTAAATCACAACGTCCTGTCCCTTGGGATGGGGCTGTTCCTTGCCATTGCAACCGCGACGATACTAATCATCAGATCGTCAAGACATCAACGCCAGGCAAAAAAAGTCTATTCTGCTTCCGAGGAACTGAACATGTCCCTGCATAAAGCCGGGTTTGCCGACCTGGTGGAATTCGCCAAATACAAGGAGAGCCAGAATAATATAAGGGAACGCTTAAAAGATTGCCAGGAACAGATCAGGACTGTCAATAAACAGATAGAAGAGCTTTCCTCAAGGATCAGGGTGTGCGGGGAAAAATGGGATTCGTTCAGATCGGTGTATGAATTGGACGATGAAGGGCAGGACAGGACCGAGTTCCTTGAATCCCTGAAGAAAAGCGTTGACGAGTTGAAAAAAGAGAAGGAAAGAAAGAGGATCCTTCTGGCCGAGAAAGACAATATCAACGACAAGTGCGAGCTTGTGCTCCGCGAGGCTGGGATGCTGGCAGGAGAGATCTTCCTTACGCCTGACGACCTGGATAATTATATAAATAAGATGGATCATAGCCAATTGCGGCATGACGGGGAATATTCGGGTCAAAACCTTGACGGGGCCATAAAAGCGCTGGAGAACGAAATAAAGGAGACACAACTGAAGATTGCAGCGCTTAAGGTTAGGATCGAGGACGCGCCGGCTGAAAGCGAACTTACCCGGGTGATAGAGGAGATCGGCTGCTGCCAGGAGAAAAAGGAAGCCCTCGAGTTCAAGGGCGCAAGCCTGGCCCTGGCAAGCCAGATACTTAAGGAAGTAGCCCTGAAGATGCAGAAGAATTATATTCCCGAGCTCAATAAGGAAATGAGCAGGATGATCGGGATAATCACTTCGGGGCGATACAGCAGGGTATCTACCAATGACGAACTGAGGATTAACCTTGAAGTGCCTGAAACCGAGGAACTGGTAACAGTGAACCGCCTGAGCGGTGGTACGATAGACCAGGTGTACCTATGCATGCGCCTGGCCGCGGTAAACCTTCTTGACAGGGGAGGAGAGAAACTCCCGCTGTTTTTGGACGAGCCTTTTTCCCAATATGACGAGGAACGCGTCAAAAAAGCCTTTGAACTTCTTAAAGAGGTATCGAAGGAACGACAGGTCTTCTTCTTTACCTGCCGGGAGCGCGAGTACGAGCTTGCCTGCGCCGCCTTCGGCGACACCCTCCACCGCCTTCCCCTCAAATGAGCATCGGGGACGGAGGCTTTTGCACATTTTTGCGCATAAGGGACGGAGGATTTCGCATATTTTTTGCGCATAAGGGACGGAGGATTTCGCATATTTTTGAACATAAGGGACAGGTGAATCATTTTTATGCTCGCTGGATAATGCTTCTGCTAAGTCCAATGACTTTAGCAATCTGTTTTTGACTCACGCCAGGCAAGGCTTTTAATTCCCTTATAAGCTGATCTCTCTCTGATTTATTTAATTTATGGATATCAATTGAAGTTTTATCCGCCAACATTTGCTTTATTATTTTTTCGGCTTCGATATCTGTAATTCTATCTCCTTCGATATCTATCATATCGCAATCCTCCTGAACCTGATGAAACTCGACAAACTGCCTCAGTCCACCTGCTACGTCCAGTCCCAATTCTGTATCTACCATGCCCTTAGCATGGTTCTCATGATTTATGTATTCGTGGTAACTTGTCCATGGATAATCACCACAGTTCCGAGAAATGCCCGCCTTCACCGGGTTTTGGTGAATATACCGTAATGCGATTAGGAAGTAGGAGTCTGTATCTACAGGTTCGCTTCGAAAACGTCCTTGAAACAAATACCCTACCCGATTATATTTTTGGTTATACCAATATGCATACGCACTTCCAAGACGCCTCATTACATGGCCTATAGTTTCTTTGCCTTCGCCAATGAGCAAATGAATGTGATTATTCATAAGGCAATAAGCATATATTTTACATTCGCTGCGTTCTTTTACTTTCATAAGCTTTTCCAAAAACACTATCCGGTCTTCATGATCCTTGAAGATTTGCTCCTTGTTTATACCTCTGACCATAGCATGATATAAACCAGAAGGACTTTTTTCACGCGGTACCCTTGGCATATTCTTGCCTCACTTTTAAATTTTTCTATATTATACCATATAATATAACAGATATACCATATTATTGTTGCTTAATGTGTAAAATCCTCCGTCCCCTATGCACATCCCCTATGCACAAAAATGAGCAAAAGTCTCCGTCCCCTGTGCGCAATGTTACACATGCATAATAGTTGCAAGAAATTGAAAGAATATGCTTGAGGTGACAGCAGTATGGATAAGAGATCAATGGTTTACATTTTGGTTCCACTTCTTGTTCTGTCATTCGTGATCTTGTCATCCCCGCCAAGCCTGGGCCAGGAGGCGGGAAGAGTCAGTGATCTCCAACTGTTGGCCAGGGCGATAAACGGCGAAGCCAGGGGCGAACCCTATGAAGGGCAGGTAGCTGTCGGCGCGGTGATCCTGAACCGTGTCAAGTCTCCGGACTTCCCGAATACCATAGCAGGCGTGATCTATCAGCCAGGGGCCTTCACGGCAGTTGCCGACGGCCAGATAAATGTTCCCATCGATCCAAAATCAACAGTAGTGAAAGCGGCCCAGGATGCGCTGAACGGTTGGGATCCGACCTATGGCTGCCTTTATTATTGGAACCCTGAAACCGCTACCAGCAAATGGATTTGGTCTAAAAAGGTAGTCGTTAAAATAGGAAAACACAATTTTGCGAAATAGATAATCAATTCAAGAATATTAAGAAAGGCTGGGTAAGGTTAGTATGGATAACAACGGGATAACCAACAACGAAGAATACCAGGTCATCAAAGAGAGGGAGAACAAAGAGAAAAAAATGCGGAAAGAACTCCGTGACAGCGATGCGAGAAACAGGGCCAAGAATTTCATTATTGCCATACTTCTTGCCACGACAATATTCGGAGCATACCAGCTGAACAGGGCCAATACGCTGAGAAGGCAGCTTGACAACTCTTACAACAGAGCATTTCATGAATTGGTAGGCTATGTCCAGAACGTTGAACTGATGCTAATGAAAGCGAGACTTGCTTCTTCGTCAGAGATGGCTGCAGAAGTGCTGCACGATGTATGGAGAGAAGCGTCATCGGCAAGCAGCACCCTGACCCAGCTCCCTATTTCGCTTGGAGTGATTTCAAACACAAAGAAATTTTTGACCCAGGTATCCGATCTTTCAAGAGTCATCGCCAGGCAAAGCGCTTTGGGCATGGAAATAAGCGAGGAACAGGAAAAGACCCTGGCAGAGCTGCATAAATTATCTGTAAGCCTTGAAAACAGCCTCAGTGAGATGCACCAGGACCTGATCAGCGGGAGCCTCAAATGGGAAAATGTAGCAAAGGAAGAAACCAAAGAAATGAAGGAAGCTTCCGAGAACATGCCGGTGACATTCTCAAACGTGAATTCCGAATTCGAGAAAATGCCTACACTGATTTACGACGGACCCTTTTCCGAGCATATGCAGAACAGAAAGGCCCTGGGGCTGACCGGAGAGAAAGTGACCGAGAACCAGGCTATAACAAACCTTCATAAATTCTTAGGCAAGGACAGGGTGGAAAATGTACAGAAGCTTTCGGACAACAACAATGGTATTATCGACACCTACAATTTCCGGGTAGCGCTTAACGGAAACAACAAAAGCAGCAATATAGCTGAAGCGGACGTCTCGGTAAAAGGCGGGCATGTCATATGGTTCCTGCATAACAGGGAAGTTGGAGAAAAGACCATTGATGTCCGGAAAGCCATGGAAATCGGCGCTGAATTCCTTAAAGAACGGGGCTTCGAAAACATGAAGCAATCCTACTATCTTAACAATGACGGGATTGCCACAATCAACTATGCGTACCATGAAAACGGCATTACCTACTACCCTGATCTTATAAAGGTCAAGGTTGCGCTGGACAATGGCGATGTAGTGGGATTTGAAGCGAACGGTTACTTTATGAACCACAGGGACAGGAACCTCGAACCTCCGACTTTAACTGAGGAGGAAGCCAGACAATTGGTCAGAAAAGGCGAGAATATCAAGTCTTCAGGCCTTGCGGTGATTCCGACCAATTACGGGACAGAGCTTCTATGTTACGAGTTTAAAGGGAAGCTTGAAGACAGGGACTTCATTGTTTATATAAACGCATATACCGGAAAGGAGGAGCAGGTTCTTATAATAATCAATTCAGAAGAAGGTATTCTGACAATGTAATGTGTTAAATTTGTCTGACCTCTTTTTGGGGTACCGGGGACGCAGTTCCCGGTACCCCTGCATTTGACGGCAGCACATAGTAAAAGGCGCTTGTGATGCCGATACCCGTGTTAAAGAGGTCCGTCCCCAATGCGCAAAAATGTGCAAAAGCCTCCGTCCCCTATGCACAATGGTTCGTTATTTAGTATATATTGGTGAGGTTATTTTGTAGAAATAGCACAAAATGACCAAATCATATTGACGTTAAAAATGTTTATTTGTTATAATAAGACATCAGACAATCTGACAGGATACAACTTAACTGTTGCCGCAGTGACGTTCAAAATGGAGGAGAGATTGTTATGACATTAAGAGAAAAGTATGGCAAAATTCTACTGCCTCTTGTAACACCTTACAAGGAAAACGAAGAAGTAGATTACGACAAGTATGCGGAACTGATCGAATACTTGATCAAGAACGATTTGTGTGACTCCTTTATTGTAACAGGTACGACCGGTGAAGCCGTCCTTCTTACTTTCGAGGAGAGGGTAAAACTTTATGAAACAGCAGTAAAAACGGTAAACGGGAGAAAGCCTGTCATTGCAGGCACAGGCTGTGCATCCACCAAAGAGACAATCGCGTTGACCAATAAAGCAGTCGAACTGGGAATAGAACTGTGCATGGTCGTTGCTCCTTTCTATAACAAACCTACCCAGGAAGGAATCTATATCCACTATAAGACCCTTGCTGAAAACACAAAGGCAAAGATCCTTCTTTACAACATCCCAATCTTCGTAGGTGTCAACCTCGAGGCTTCGACAGTAGGAAGACTTGCCGCGATCGACAATATCGTCGGAATCAAGGATGAGGCAGGAGTAAATCCGACCCAGATCACAGATTACTTCCTCGCTACCAAGGATGTAAATCCTGATTTCCTGATATACAACGGAGACGATATCATGCTCATCCCGACGATCATACAGGGAGCGATGGGTATAGTGAGCGGCGGAGCTCATATTTTCGGCCATGATATCCGCGCTATCTTCGACAGCTTTGAAAAGGGCGATAATGAGAAGGCGAGAGAACTCTTCATACCTTTGTACAAATTCTGCAGAGCCTGCGGACAGAACGGAAGGATCCTGCCCAACTCAATTCTGAGACCTGCCATCGAAATGGTTACAGGTATAAAGGTTGGCCCCGCCAGGAAGCCGTTAGCTCCGATCACAACTGAAGAGACAGAAGTTATAAAGAGTATATTAGCGGAGATCGGTAAGATTTAGCCATGTGTTTTACATCGACAGACGACACCATGGGGCTGCACCAGGGCGACATCTGAGGCTCACACCAGGGGGGCATTTTAATTCACAACAGGATGCAACGGAATTTTCAGCTTCATGGCGGCAGAGCAGGGCCTCTCCGCATTAACGGGGAGGCCCCGGCCCACCTATTTGTGCATAATGTATAAATATGTTAAAGTTTTACATTGATATTATATGCAAGTTGACATATAATATAAACAGACGCAATTAAAATAAAAATTGAACCAAATCAAAACCTAAAAGATTGTCTGATGTCATATAATCCGAATTGTTCTCGAAGGACAGATAATACAACACAAGAGTACTGATTGCAACGGCAAAGGCAATTATACGCTCTTTCAGATAAGGAGTGAGCTGCAGAATGAGAAACGGTTCTCCCGTTATGCTCGGTTCCGGAAGATACATCCAATGCCCGGGAGCCATTCATCAATTAGGAAGGGAAGCCCTGTACTTCGGGCGGAAAGCCCTTGTCGTAACTGGCAGGACACCATGGGAGAAATTTGGTGAAGCAGTTTCCGACAGTCTTAAAAAACACGGTATCGATTTTCAGGTACATCATTTCTCAGGTTATTGTTCAGAATCTAACACAGTCTCCATAAGGGATGAAGCAAAAGAATACGGTGCTGATTTGATTATAGGAATCGGAGGTGGTAAGTGTTTAGATACTGCCAAATGGTCGGCTAATCTGACAGGTATCCGCTGCATTACTGTTCCTACATCAGCTGCTACATGCGCGGCCTATGTTACTCTCTGTGTCATGTATGACGATACGGGCTCGACGATCCGCTCCGTCTTTACCGAACAGGAGGTCGCAGCAGTGATCGTTGACACAGAGATCATTGCCAGGGACTGCCCGCCAAGAATGTTTGCATCAGGTATTGCCGACGCTCTGGCCAAATATCCCGAAGTCGATTTCAGTATGTTGTATTCAACCGATTGGGAAAAATCTGTTTTGCCTGCGCTGGCCCTTGAAACGGCAAAGTTCAACACCAGGAAGTATTTTACATCAGGGCTTCAGGCGCTGGAAGATGTAAAAAACGGACAAGCCACCCCTGTGATGGAGGATATTCTTTGCACAAATATCGCTCTGACGGGTATGGTTTCCGCTCTCGCAAGCGGCGGCAAGCAGCTGGCCATAGCGCATTCCTTCTATGACTGTGTTTGCACGCTGTTCAAACCTCAGCGGGCAAAGCATCTTCACGGAGAAATCGTTTCCTGCGGGATCCCCGTTCAGATGGGAACAAATGGTTATTCCGAAGAACAGATCAAGGAAACAGTGGATTTCTTAAAGGCTTTAGGCACACCAACAAAGCTTGGTGATTTAGGAATCGAAGCGACTGACGAAAACCTTGAAAAGATCTATGGTTATGTTTTCTCCAATATGGGCATATCAGACCCGGATATGCAGGCAAGAATCAAGGAAAACTTTGGAAGAATAATATAAACGCCCAAAGATTTAAAAGGAGGACTACTATGAAACTCACACTCAGGAAGATCGTTGTTTTGTTACTCGCAGCTGCGATAATGATGGCGACTATGACAGTCTCCTTCGCAGCAGACCCAAAGGTAGTGAAGATCGCGTTTACCGATCCCCCCACACTTAATATCGGCGACATGACGATCTACCATCCTTCCTATGCAGCTATGCTGGCATTTAAGGGGTCATTTGAAAAGTACACATCAGGCAGGTATGTGGTAGAGCTTTATCCCTATGGTCAATTAGGTGATGCTGCATCCAACCTGGAACAGATGCTGTCCGGCACATTACAGGGTGGAACCCCTGCCGACGGCGCTCTGGCACCATTCTACAAAAACATCCAGGTATTCTCCATCCCATATCTTTTCGACAGCGCTTTGACAGCATATGACGTTCTGGATGGCGAATTCGGCCAGAAACTCTTCGAAGACATGGCTAAAACATCAAGGCTGAGAGTTATCGCTTCCTATGACAACGGCGGATACAGAAACTTCACCAACAGCAAGAAGCCGATCAAAACAGCCGATGACATGAAAGGCCTGAAGATCCGTACCATGGATATCCCTGTCCATATGGAAATAGTTAAGGCATTGGGCGCTTCTCCTACACCTATTGCGTTCATGGAACTTTACAGCGCTCTCCAGACAAAGGTCGTTGACGGCCAGGAAAACTCGGCCATCACAATGCTCGGCGCATCCCTGCAGGAAGTTCAGCCGTATGCAACTCTTGACGGCCATCTTCTTGGTTTGGCGTTCCTGACAATCAGTGAAGACTGGTTCCAGAGCCTGAGCAAAGAAGACCAGGAAGCTTGTCTGAAAGCCGGACGTGAAGCTTCTTTCGCAGCCAGGGGTACAGTTCGTTACGCAGAATCTTTTGCTATTGATACTCTTAGGGCAAAAGGCGTAGAAGTATACTCTCCTACCGCAGAAGAGATGGAAACATTCAAAATAGCACAGGCACCCGCTATCAAGTGGCTGAAGGACAATATAGACGCCAACCTGGTCGATGAACTGCTCGCTCTTGTCGAGTCAGGAAAAGTAGGAACTGGCGTACCGCCTGCAGCAACGAAAACTGCAGAGACTGCAGCTCCTGCACAGCCGGGAACCTCTGCAACTCCTGCACCTTCATCGCAGGCTCCTTCAGGCAACAACCAGACCACGGGTTCAAACAACACTGTACTTTACATCGTAATCGGCGTTGTAGTGGTGTTGATAGCTGCATTCGCACTGACCAGAAAGAAGAAATAAGCCATAATTTTGGCTGAAGACCGGTCATTGGTTCAAAAGCCGCCATCCCCTGCGGATCGGATCTGCTTAAGATGGCGGCTTTTTAAATAAAACGGTATACCCGGGCCACGGACCCGGATAGATTAAAGGAGTGATACAATGTCATCGATCGTTGATGCTTTCCTGGAATTTCTGGACTTTATCGACAACATTGTAAAGTGGGTCTGCATCATACTTACAGGGGTCATGTTCGCCGTTGTTATGCTTCAGGTGTTCGCAAGGCTGCTTCCGGTCCCGAAACCACCCTGGACAGAAGAGCTTGCCCGTTACCTGATGATATACATTTCATTTATAGGCGCAAGTACAGGAATTAAAAAATGGAACAACATAAATGTTGATTTCTTTATCGGGAAATTGCCAAAATCATTTCAGAAGGCCATATCGGTACTTATAAAACTCGCAGTTCTCGTGCTTATCATTGCTATAGGCATCTTGGGATACAGGGTGTTCCCCGCCGTAGGAAGACGCCAATTCAGCGCGACACTGAACATACCTATGCTGATACCACAGCTTTCGATAATAATCGGCTGTGTGCTGATGACCCTGCAGCTTATTGGCGTATTGATAAGGGAATTCTATACTAAAGGAGGGGAGCAGAATGACTGAGTTTTGGATCGCAACCGCCATACTGATGGGTACGATTATGTTGGGCGTTCCCATAGCTTTTGCCATCGGCGGAACGACCATGATATATATACTTATGACCAATCCCCAGAATATAACAGTCATGCCTATAAGGATGTTTTCGGGCATAAACTCATTCACGCTGATGGCTCTGCCGCTGTTCGTTCTGGCAGCTGAGATCATGATCAGAACGGGGATATCTTCAAAGCTCTTTGACTTCGTAAGGATAAGGTTCGGAAAATACAGGGGCGGTCTTGCATACGTCAACGTGGTGGGCAGTACCATATTCGGAAGCCTCAGCGGAGCTGCTCTTTCAGACGTGGCCGGCCTTGGCAACATAGAGATAGAAGCTATGAGGGAAGACGGCTATGATTCTGCTTTCGCTTGCGGACTTACCGCTGGGTCATCCCTGCAGAGCCCGCTGATCCCTCCAAGCAATATAGCAATACTGTATGCGGGCGTTATGTCCCTTTCGGTCGGCGCCCTGCTCTATGCCGGTCTTATTCCGGGTCTGCTGCTTGGCCTGATCCAGATGATATATATAAAGATTAACGCAAGACGCTGGAACCTTCCTGTGGATACAAAAGTATATACGAAGGAAGAGAAGCGTTACTTCAGAAAGAACGGGTATATCGCCCTCGTTATGCCTATCATAATCCTTGTCGGCATAACCGGAGGATATGTTACTCCTACCGAGGCTGCTGCAGTGGCAGTGTTCTATTCATTGATCATCGGGTTCCTGGTATTCAGGAACATAAACCTGAAGCAACTGGCTGACAGCCTGTGGACAGCGGCCCAGAATACGGCCAACCTGTTCATAATAACTTCCCTTTCGGCGGTGTTTGCCTGGGCGATAAGCGCCGAGAAGATACCCGAACAGATAGCCGCATTCCTTCTGAGCATAACCGACAACAAGTATGTGATGCTGTTTATCATCAATGTTATCCTTATCATAGTGGGAATGTGGATGGAGACATCGGCAGCAGTACTGCTGTTCGCTCCCATACTTTCTCCTATAGCCGTTGCCATGGGTGTGCACCCTATACATTTTGCGGTCCTGATGATCGTCAACCTGACACTGGGTCTTATAACACCTCCGGTCGGCGTGGTGCTTTACGCGGTTGCGGCAGTGGGTAAGGAAAAGTTCGACAGGGTAGTAAAAGCCAGTATGCCATACGTTATCATGGGATTCGTACTGTTAGCGATCCTGACATTCTTCCCTGACCTGGTACTTGCCGTACCAAGAATGTTTGGCTTTATTGAATAAAAAAAGAGAAGCAGTGCTGATATTGATGTTCAGCGCTGCTTCTTGATTGTAAAACTATAATACTGTAATGGTTTACTCGTTTTTCTGCTGGTTGGCAAGCTCGGTCATGTCGTTTTCAGCCAGCTGCAGGTGCTGTTTCATGGCATCGGCACACTGGTCGGGATCATGGGAACACAGGGCATTATAGACCTCCAAATGGGGATAATAGGTGTTTTTACGGCGGTCTTCGATTTTCATCATGGTGTAGCGGAATATCCTGATCTCATCGGCAATGAGCTTGTTTATTTCCTGAATGAAGCTGTTCCTGGTGCTCTTCATGATGACATCATGGAATTCCTCGTCAAGTTCGGCGAGCCTTACCGAGGCGCTGGGTTCATACATGATGGAATAGAACTCATCGAGATTCTCTTTCAGAAGTCCGAGCTCCTCATCGGTAATACGCCGGGCGGCGAATCTGACCGCCTGGATCTCCAGTGCGGTACGGGCTTCGAGAAGGTCAAGATAGCGGAACTTATTCTTGTTGAACCATTGGCTCGGGAAAGAGTGGTCATCACTAAGGAGCGGACTGGATACAAAAGCTCCGCGGCCGGGCTTGATGGTTATATATCCCTGGGTCTGCAGGATCCTGTAGGCTTCTCGCAGGGAAGACCTTGACACATTGAGCTGCTGGCAGAGGACATACTCGGTTGGCAGTTTGCTGTCAAAAGTAAGCTTTTCGTTCCTGATATATTCAATAAGGCGTTCAACGACCTGTTGAACAATAGATGTTTTTTTAATGGGCTGCATATTTACCTCCGGATATACATGTTATAATCAATAAAAAATAGAAAGCTGGTAGTGCGATGAAGTATCTTCGTTATATTTATAACAATAACATATACTATGGAATCCTGGAAGGCAACAGGGTATTTGAACTGTCAGGAGAGCCGTTCGACGGACCGCAGAAAACCGGCCGTGACGTACCCCTGTCAGGAGTAAAGCTACTGAGCCCCTGTACCCCCTCAAAAATAATATGTGTAGGGCTAAATTACCGCGATCACGCCGAGGAGACAAATACGCCGCTCCCAATGTCCCCTGTGGTGTTTCTGAAGCCGCCCAGCAGTGTTATCGGTCCGCTGGATGACATTGTTTATCCGAAAATGTCCGGACGCGTCGATTATGAGGCCGAACTCGCAGTTGTAATAAAGAAAAAGGCAAAAGATATACCGGTCAGCGATGCGATGGACTATGTCCTGGGCTTTACATGCGCCAACGACGTAACTGCCCGGGATCTTCAGCCTTCCGACGGTCAATGGACAATAGCCAAATCCTTCGATACATTTTTGCCGCTGGGCCCGGTCATTACCGATGAAGTCGACGTTTCAAACCTGAGGATACAATCCAGGCTGAATGGCAGGGTCATGCAGGATTCCAATACAGGTAATTTAGTTTTCAAGGTAGATTACCTTATTAGCTTTCTGTCGGGGATAATGACTCTTTGCCCGGGAGATGTTATCATTACAGGTACTCCCGCTGGCATTGCTCCGATGAAACCCGGCGATGTTATCGAAGTTGAAATCGAAAACATCGGTGTTTTGAAAAACACAGTCAATAAAGCTTGATAACCCCGTTTTTTCAAATATCAGAGTGTCTGAGTAATTTTACACATCAGACAGTCAGACAATTGTTTAAGAAAATTATATTACAGAAAGACAGTCATTGTAAACTATCAATATAAACCGGCTGACAGTTTTGGTTAAGGAGGAATCGACCTTGAGAATACTGGTATGCGTGAAACAGGTTCCGGGAACATCGAATGTCGAAGTGGACCCGATAACCGGAGTTCTTAAAAGAGATGGGATCGAAAGCAAGCTGAATCCATACGATCTGTTCGCCCTGGAAACAGCCTTCAGGATAAAGGAAAAAGCGGGAGGACATGTCACGACCCTGTCCATGGGTCCTCCGGCTGCTAAGGAAGCGCTCCTGGAAACCCTCTGCATGGGGGCTGAAAGAAGTGTTCTTCTGACCGACAGGAAGTTTGCCGGGGCAGATGTCCTGGCAACCAGCTATACACTGAGCCAGGGGGTCCGGCATCTGGGAAGCTTTGACCTCATAATCTGCGGCAAACAGACCACCGACGGGGATACTGCGCAGGTGGGGCCTGAGCTGGCCGAGTTCCTTGGTATTCCCCACAGTACCAATATAAGTGAGATCATAGACTTCGATCAGGAATCCATAACTGTGAAGATGAACATGGAGACCATGGTCCAGGTACAAAAAATGCAATTTCCGTGCCTGATCACGGTGGACAAGGACATATATACGCCCAGGCTCCCGTCATTGAAGAAACGTCTTGAGCTGAAGAAGGAACCGCCAATCGAAGTCATGACGCTGGATGATTTCGAGGACAGGGATCCGCGCAATTACGGGTTGAACGGTTCGCCTACCCAGGTGGAAAGGATATTCCCACCCGAGGTAAACACGGAGAAGCGCTTAGTCGAGGGTCCGCCAGATGTCCTGTCCGAAGAGATTCTGAAAGTCCTGGATAATCTTCGGCTCATATGAGGGGTAACAGATAAACGAGTCACAGATTCGCTGGGATAAAGAGATTCTTCGCTTCGCTCAGAATGACAAAGAATGAGGATATGGGATGACAAAGGATGAGGATATGGGGACAGGCGAATCATAGATTCGCCAGAATCAAAGATTCGCCTCGAAGGAATAAAGAGATTCTTCGCTGAGCTCAGAATGACACAGGAAGACTGAATCTCAGGAGCTCCCGAACTGTACCTTTGACACAAATACTAAGATTGGAGTTTTAGCTATGAAGAAACTTGTAGTGCATCAGGAGAAAATCGATCCGTCAAGAGTGGCAGATTTGATAAAAATATGCCCCTTCAATGCCATTGAGGAAAAAGACGGTGTCGTAAGCATAAACGCAGCATGCCGTATGTGCGGCATATGCACAAGGAAAGGCATTCCCGGGGCGATGGAGATAATCGAGACAGAGGAAAAGACAATAGACAAGTCCCAATGGAATGGCATAGCCGTATATATCGATTATGCGGAAGGCAGGATCCATCCGGTTTCCTTTGAACTGATAGGAAAGGCGAGGGAATTGGCAGCAGTTATAAACCATCCTGTATACGCCCTTCTGATAGGTCACAATGTGCAAGAGGCAGCCAGGAAACTTATGTATTACGGGGTAGACCGGGTATATACCTACGACAGGCCTCAGTTCGGGCATTTTCTTATAGAGCCGTACGCAGCAGCTTTTGAAGATTTTATAAACAAGGTAAAGCCTTCATCCATACTTGTGGGAGCAACCAACGTGGGACGTTCCCTGGCTCCGCGGGTAGCCGCCAGGTTTGGCACCGGGCTGACCGCCGACTGCACCATACTGAAAATGAAGGAAAACACCGACCTGGTCCAGATTCGCCCTGCATTCGGCGGCAACATCATGGCCCAGATCGTGACCCAGAACCACAGACCCCAGTTCTGTACTGTCAGGTACAAGATATTCTCGGCACCCGAACCGTCTACTGAACCTCAGGGCGAGATCATCCCGATGGAGATCGGAGAAGACAGGCTCAGGTCAGGAATAGAAGTGCTCGGCGTCCAGAAGAAGGAGGTCCACAAGGACATTTCGGAAGCCGATATCATACTGGCCGTGGGCAGGGGTATAAAAAGCCAGAAAGACCTTGCCCTCATGGAACAGCTGGCAGACCTGATCGGCGCAAGGCTGGCCTGCACAAGGCCACTCATAGAGTGCGGATGGTTCGACCCTCGACTCCAGATAGGCTTAAGCGGACGTACCGTAAAGCCCAGGCTGATCATATGCGCCGGGGTATCGGGATCTGTACAGTTCGCAGCCGGCATGAACAACTCGGATTATATCATCGCAATAAACCAGGATCCCCAGGCATCGATCTTCAACATTGCCCATCTCGGTATCGTCGGAGATCTGTATGAGGTCCTGCCAAAGGTCATAGAGAGCATAAAAGCAAAAAGGGAAGGGAGGATGCCGGCATGAACCAATATGATTACAAAAAGGTGACCCAGGAGGATATAGATTTCTTGAAAACCTTCATTCCTCCGGAAAATCTGTTCTTTGGTGACCAGATCAGCGAGGACTATGCCCATGACGAATTAAGCGAGATCAGGTCGTATCCCGAAGCGCTGGTAAGGGTTAGGAACCAGGACGAGATAGTAAAGATAATGAAGTATGCCTATGAACATAATATCCCGGTCGTGACCAGGGGTTCGGGCACCGGCCTTGTAGGGGCTGCTGTTGCCCTTCACGGTGGCATAATGATCGAGACCACCCAGATGAACCATATCCTTGAGCTCGACAGGGAAAACCTCACCGTGACCGTAGAGCCGGGGGTACTGTTAATGGAGCTTTCCAAGTACGTTGAAGGAAACGGCTTCCTTTATCCTCCCGACCCGGGAGAAAAATCGGCCACCATCGGCGGAAACATAAGCACCAACGCCGGAGGCATGCGGGCTGTCAAGTACGGGGTCACAAGGGATTATGTAAGAGGACTGACAGTGGTACTGTCAAACGGTGATGTACTCGAACTGGGCGGAAAAGTGGTCAAAAACAGTTCCGGGTACTCCCTGAAAGATCTGATCGTGGGCTCCGAGGGGACCCTGGGCATTATAACCAAAGCCGTCCTCAAACTCCTTCCGCTGCCAGCAAAGTCGGTTAGTCTCCTGATACCGTTTGACGATGTGGAGGCGGCCATCAAGACCGTGCCCGAAATAATCATGTCGAAATCGATGCCTACAGCCATAGAGTTCATGGAAAGAGAAACGATCCTGTTCTCGGAGGATTTTCTTGGCAAGCGGTTCCCGGATACAACTTACCCGGCGTACCTGCTTCTGACCTTTGACGGGTCATCCCGCGACCAGGTGGAGCATGAATGCGAGGAAGCAGCTAAGCTTTGTCTCGAAAAGGGAGCAAGGGACTGCTTCATAGTAGATACCGAGGAGAGGAAGACCTCGGTGTGGGGAGCCCGCGGAGCATTCCTTGAAGCCATCAAGGCTTCCACCACCGAAATGGATGAATGCGACGTGGTGGTTCCCAGGAACAAGGTCGCTGAATTCATACTGTTCACCCATAGCCTTGCAAAGGAGCTTGATATAAGGATACCGAGCTTCGGACACGCGGGAGACGGAAACCTGCATGTTTATATATGCAGAGACGACCTTGACGAGGAGACGTGGAAGAAGAAGCTTGATGAGGCTTTCGATAAAATGTACAAAAAGGCTGAGGAACTTTCAGGGCAGGTTTCAGGAGAGCATGGCATTGGTTATGCAAAGCGGCCTTACCTGAGAGACAGGCTCGGAGACAGGACCATAGAACTGATGCGGGCCATAAAGCTGGCCTTCGACCCTAAGAACATCCTGAACCCCGGCAAGATATTTTGACATATACCAGGGGAACAGTTCGAACTGCAGATATCTCCTGTAGGGTAGATCATTGATCGCCCTCAAAGCGGGTGTGCGATGCACGTCCCTGAATAGAAAATGTCAACCTGCGTACTTTTTCTGTGGTCCCGGACGGTTCCCGTGACGACGACTTGAACAAGGAGATGTTATTATGCTGAAAACCGCTTTGATCCATCCGCAAATAATGAAACAGCTGTCCCTGCTGGGCCATGGTGACAAGATCCTTATTGCTGACGGAAATTACCCTTTGGACAGCAGAAGCGGATCATCCGAAAAAGTATATCTCGGCCTCACCGGGGGTGTTCCCACCGTCACACAGGTGCTGGAAACCCTTTCCCAGGTCATAAACATTGAAAAAGCAGAGGTCATGGTACCTGAAGACGGCAACACACCCCAGATTTTCGAGATATTCACCAAGATCCTCAAGGGAATGAAGCTTGACGGGCTGGGCAGATACGAGTTCTATGACGCAAGCTGCAGGCCGGAAGTCAGGCTGGCTATATCCACCGGTGAACTTAGAACCTATGCCAACATCCTGATCACAGTCGGAGTGGCATGATCAAACAACAGGGACGGTGGATTTACTCTAATGAGTAGACTCCTCCGTCCCCTATACTCACATATCAGCAGGGACGGCCGAGTTTTTTAAGTATCCTTATATCGTCGCCGATGAACTGGAGGGTCAGGAATTCGCCTATTATGCGGGAAGCGATCCTCTGGTTATATTCCTGGGCGAGCCTCTTGAAATCAAGGTTCGAAACGATGATGGTTTTGGCGGGATGTATCCTGTCCTGCCCATTCCTCTGCTCGAGGAGCGCAAGGAGTTCCGCGTACTTTGAATCGCTCTGGGGTTCGGTCCCCAAGTCGTCGAGTATGAGAAGATTGGCCGTTATAAGGCTCCTGTACGCTTCTTCGGCCGTTTCGTCTTTACTGTCCATATTGAGACGGTACTTCTGGATAATCGGGAACAGGGTCGTGGCCGAGAAATACAGGACAGAGTACCCGGCCCTGAGAAGCTCAAGGCCGATGCTTTTTGCCATGAATGTCTTTCCCGTGCCCGTAGGACCAAAGAAATACATGTTCCTGGTATTCTCGTCGCAGAAATTCCTGATAAACTCCAGGCATTGCTCCTTAACGGCCAGGATCTGGGCCCGCGGAGAAATATCCATGACGTACTTTCTGCAGTCCGCCCTGTCGGAGTACCAGGATTCATCAAAAAGTTCGAACCCTGCCTTCCCGTCGTCAAGGATGTTCGAGACCTTGTAAAGGTACTCGTTGTACAGCTTGTTATAGCACGAACACGGGTAAGAAGTCCCGTTTATCCTGATGTAGCCCCTGTCTTCGCACTTGCTGCAGGAAAATGCAGGCTCCAGGTAACCGGGAGGTATATTATTGGCTGCAAGTACCTCATCCCGTCTCCTGATGAGCATATCAATCCTGTCAAGATATTCACCGGCAAGGGAATCGGCATTCTCATTGAGCAGCGCCTGGGCATAACGGACTCCGGTCAGGTTTATCTCCGTCTCTATTTCAGACAGTTCCGGTATTTTTTTGAAAAGTTCCTGCTTCCGTCGCTCGGCGTCAAATATGGCCCTGTCGCGCCTTCGCTGAAGTTCCATATCAATAAAGCGTTTTGCCTCGGCCATCAGTTACCGTCCTTTCCGATGATAGAGAGCTTCTCAAGGTTATCGTAGAAATCGTCATCATACTCATGCTGCTGGAAATTATTCCTGTGCGCCACTTTATCCTTCCGGGCAGCGCCCTTCCTCTTCTCGGCGGAAGCCTCAAGATAAGCCTTAAGCTGTTCCATGTTCCTGATGCCTTCCTTGTTCCAGTTCGTAAGTATATTGTGGGCGTACTTGAAAGGTGTCGATTTGCCAACGGTAAGCTTGAGGGCTTCTTCGATGATGGGCATGTCATAACCGTACTCGTTGAGCCATATCTCAAGATACTTTTCCTCGTAGGCAGTGAGCTTCTTGCCAAGCCTGAGGGCTTTTGCAATGGTCTTTCCGATTTCCTTCGTTCTCTCGCATGCCTCCATGTACTTTTCCAGTTCCCAGTGGTTGGTGATCCCATGGTTGGCCCATGTGACGGCGACCTTTTCCACGTACTTTATATTCAGGGCGTTATTGTCGTAGCAGTACTTGAAAAGACTTACCATGACGTCCTCGTCGAAACGGAACGTCGTGAACCAGTTGTCTATGGCGGCATACCAGCCGGGAGCCATGAGCCCCTGGAAGAACATCTTGTTTATGGAATCGATGCACTGGTTCCGCTTTATATTTGCCTGGTTCTTCTGCTGATCTTCGGGCTCCAGGTCCGACGTGGTCTTTTTCCTGTAGAACCTTGAAAGGGCTTTTTCCTTGATATCGGTCAGGGATACCATGTCGCGGGTCCTTATGATAAGCTCTTCCTGCTCAAGAATTATGAACGCAGCGTTGACCGAGTCAAGGGACATGTCCAGCTTGGCGGCCAGGTCCTCGGGCCGGGCTTCCTTGCGGTACTTGCTTAAAAAGAGACAGTAAAGGTACACCTTGACGGCCTCAGGAGCCAGCCTTGGCATGATATCGCTGAGGAATACATCAGGGACCAGCGTGTCCGACAAAAGGATGTCCTTTACCAGTTCAAACTGCATGAAAAACCTCTTTCGTGTCATACTATGTAAGAATCGGATCTCAGGCTGAAAAAGCAGCCGGCTGTTCAGTCACGGTATAACCAAAACAGTCTTGGTTATCCTTTGGATATTATATCACAAGTATGACTGTAAATCAGGACCGGTACATAAATAATCCTGAGGAACTGAGAAAAGGAGAAGCGTATGCCCCAACTGGCTGTCAGGACCCGGAGCGGCCGGGTCGAAAGTCTCCATGACGGATATATCTGCGTCTCTGATCCGGACAGGAACATCGTATATTCCATCGGCAGCCCCGACATTTCCTGTTTCCTGCGCTCGGCAGGCAAACCCATCTACGCGGTGGCCCTGGTCGATTCGGGCGCCATGGAGAAATTCGGTCTCACTTTTAGGGACCTGGCAATGTTCTGTTCATCCCACCAGGGGAGAGCTTATCAGCGAAGGATCATACTATCCATACTGAAAAAGATCGGCTGCACTGAAAGGGACCTGGATTGCGGCCATAAGTATCCCGAGGACCGGGAAGTCCGCGACGCCCTTATCATGCTTTGCAAAAGACCGACACCCATATTCAGCAACTGCTCGGGAAAACATACGGGATTCCTGGCTCTTTGCAAGTATTATGGCTATCCTGTAAAAGGATATGTCAGACCTGAACATCCGGTCAACCTGCTTATGCTGAAGACCATGACCCGGCTGCTCGAATGTGACGAAAGCCGGATTATAACCGGGACAGACGGCTGCAGCCTGCCTACGTACATGCTGACCATCCGCGATATAGCATGGCTGTATGCGCGCCTGGCCTGCGGACATGGCAGCGGACATACCTATGATGACTGCCTTGGCATCATAAGGGATGCTATCATACAATATCCCGACGTTTTCAGGGGAAAAGGAACCTTCTGTACCGAACTTATCAGGCATACGAAGGGAAGGGTCATAGGAAAGCCGGGGGCTGAAGGACTGTACTGCATGGCCATCCCTGAAAAGCAACTGGGAGTCTGCATTAAAATGTCGGACGGGCATCCGTGGTCCAGCTTCGCCGTGGCGGCAAGGGTGCTCGAAGAACTGGAAGTGCTGGATGCTGATACATTCAGGAAGCTTGAAAAATGGACGCTTCCGCATATCCAAAACGACAAGGGGGAAGACGTGGGATATATCCATCCCGTTTTCAGCCTGCTGGAGCAAAAAACGGGTGAGTATGAACCGGGATGCATTTACCCGTAAAATCATGCAAAATGAGACTAATAAAGATTATGGAAGAAAAGGACTGGTGCCCCTGGCGGCCGTGACCAGGAACAGGCACGTGGAAAGCGTGCATTATGGCTGTATTTGCGTAGTCGACCCGCAGGGCAGGATAATATACCGTAAAGGCGACCCGGATACTAAGTTCTATTTCAGGTCCTCAGCCAAACCCATACAGGTTCTTCCTTTCATCATGTCGGGCGGAGCTTCTGCCATGAATTTCTCCCTTAAGGAAATCGCCATTGCCTGCGCTTCACACAGCGGCGAAGAAATGCACCAAAAGACTGTGCAGGGCATACTTGAGCGGTTGGGGCTCGACCAATCGAGCCTTCATTGCGGGACGTCAGTCCCGTATAACAGAGACGAAAGCAACCGGCTTATAAAAGCGGGAAAGGAACCTTCCCCACTCCATGCGGGCTGCTCGGGGAAACATGCCGCCATGCTGGCATATTCAATATACCTGGGCAGCGATATTTCAAATTACGAGAAAATCGGCCATCCTGTCCAGCAGGAAGTACTTAGGACCATCGGCTTTTTCGCCGACGAGGACCCGGATGGCATACCCCTGGGCATCGACGGCTGCGGTCTTCCCATATTCCTGCTCCCGCTGCGGAAGATGGCGCTGTCTTACGCGAAACTTATGAAGTTTGCCGATGAACCGGGCAATCCATATCACAAGGCATGCAAAACAGTCTGTGATGCAATGATTTCATATCCTGAAATGATATCCGGCTCAAAGGGATTCTGCACCGAGCTTATGCGCGTCACAAGGGGTAAGCTCATAGGGAAAATAGGCGCAGAAGCGGTATACTGTCTCGGCATAAAGGAAGGCTGTCTCGGCGCCTGCGTAAAAATTGCCGACGGCGGGGAGCGGGCCGTTTACCCCGTGGTAATCCAGCTTCTTCTCGAACTGGGCTTTCTAAACAGGGACGAATATGAGAAGCTGAAACGCTGGCATCATATCGGCGTCATGAATAACCTGAAGGAACACGTTGGAGACATTATCCCCGTATTCCAGCTCGATAAACCCGTCAGCCTTGGAGATAAGCTGTTCGTATACGACCTGTGACTGCTGTAAGGTGACAGGGGTAACGGCAGACTGTGCGAAACTGATTTGCGACCGCTCCGCTATCCTTGCTTCGCTTAAATCGCATGCAGGCGCGCCGCTTAATAGCAAATAAGCAATTAAGCATGATAAGTTACATAGCTTAAGACTAATCGCACAGTCTGTCGTCTCCCTTTCACAACGATGTTTCCCGGGCCTGCCGTTAGGGAATATCAATAATACCGGTTAATCGTAAAGGAAATGTAAAAGCGGCCGGATAAAAAAAGCGGCCCCGGATGCCGATAAAGATATAGTAACAGTATGGCATTAGCTTGGAGGAATTCTCTCATGAAAAAAACCGGCAAAATAATATCCTTTTTATTGATACTGACATTCCTGATGACCGGGTTCCCGTCGGACCTGAAGCTTTTTGCCGCAGATGATGACGAGCTTGCCCTCGAAGTGGTGTATAACCAGTCTTCATATACATATGACATCAGTTTTACCCCGGCAATACAGCCTGCGCGGGTTGTACTCAGGTTCCACACGAATGAATACGACAGCGTCGCCATGCAATACAGGGAAGAAATTATCGAACTGATCGCGCCAGAGCTCCAGAACGGCAAGGTCGTTGCCCATATAAATGATGACCTTATCATGTCCAACCACATTTACGATATATCCGTGGAAGTATACAGGCGCATCGACGATACGGTGCCCTACCAGAAAGGCCTGGTCTATTACCTGGCCGGTATGACCTTTACAGGGGAATCTTTCAACGTGATGGCCAAGAACAGCGACATAGAAGATGCCGATCCGGACCGCATAAAGGATGATAAAAACAATGCCATACTTGTCAAAAGCGGTTATGAACCGGTTATCAGGCTGAGCTGGACCGTTCCGACTATTATAGTTTCAGGCAGCCTGAAAAAGCTGACCGATCCGGAAGCACTTGCCGCGCTCAGCGAAGAGAATATACCGATAAGCAGGGCAAGTTTCCAGATCAACATGACGGTGGGCAAGGATTCGGACAGGAAGCTTAACTACTATGCGGAATACGACCAGGAAGACGGCAAATTCAAGATAAAAGTCGGAGACCAGGAGACTGAGGTAGTTTTTGATGCCGAAAAAAACACGATGACGGTGACGCTTACTGCCGAACACGGCATAGAGCCGGGAACCGAGTATGCGTTTACCAATATCGGCGTAATATTCAGGGACTCGAGTTCCGCGCCTATTACGCTGCGCAGTACGAAACTCGTCGCCAACAGGGACAACCGCTTTCCGGTAAGGAACAGGGACAAAGTTTTCGAAAGAATCAGCCCGAATTCGTCATCCATATTTACCCCGATTCCGTTCGAGATCACAAAGATAGATACCGACAAGGTGGAGGTCCGCTTCAGGAAGATAGTGAACGGAATTTATCCCGTGCTTTATTACCAGGTGCAGGACGCAGACCGTCTTGACGACCTGTTCAGCACGGAAAAAAGCTGGGTGAAAATACCCGAATCATCCCTTACATACGATGATTTTTACGGCTATCATATAGTAAATGTGAACGTTACCGGGAACACCAACCCGGAGTGGTATTTCAGGGTCGTTGCTTATGACAGTGAAACGGAAAGGCCAATGACATCGTCCCTGGCGGTCAACCTGCAGGAACTGGCGGTTGACGCCGGGAGACCGCCTATGCCCAAGGAAATCAAAGTGACACCGATATATGGCGGACGCACAAAGGTGACCGTGCCCTCAACGGACCTGTCCACCGGCGAGTTCAACATCCCGATAACCCATCTTGAGCTGTCGTTTGAAAAGCCTATTTCCTGGAAGAAGTACCATAACGACAGGATCAACGACGATTATGGCTGGGACGAGTTCAGAAGCTCGCCTCACGACGACTCGGACTATGTTTTCCATATCATCCTTTCCGCTACCCTGCCCGAAAGCGGCGTGGAAAAGGATACTAAAGTCATAAAAGGTTTATCGGACAATAGTAATGAGGTAAGTAAAGAAGTCTATCTTCCGGTCAAACAGAAACGCGTGCTGGTATTGAGCAAAAAGCAGTTCATCCAGGATCCTGCCGATCCTAACAGGATCATAACCCAGATCCCGATAGGGAACACGACCAATACTATCCCTGGGGACAAGCTCTTTTATGACTATGCTACCAATACCGACCTGACAGACAGGGAAAATAACGAGGATCCCAGCGAAGACGGCAAACCGGGCGATTACCCGGAATTCCTCATACCAAATACCACGTATTACATGCAGATGTTCACGTCCCGGTACGGAGATCTTGCCGCCATCAACAACGAGGCCTGGGGCGACAGCGACGGGCTCGGGGGACTGGAAGACAGTATCTCTTACTTGTCGCCAGTCATCAGCTTTACCACCTGGCCTCTGAAGGAGGCTATCGTACCTGTGCCTGACATCGGCTATCGCCTTTATACCCAGATAGAAGACGATCCTGTTACCGGTAAGACGAGACTCAGCATAATATCGGAATTCCCCCCGATACTGACCAATGCGGACTGGAAACGATATACCGATTTAAGCGAAAAAAGAATGGTCAAATACGAGCTTTTCATCAGCAAAGACCCGGAGAATTTCGACGCGACTGCTGATGCAATCTATACCGACATTTATACTGACCAGACGGATCAAGGCAATATCACTGTGCCCATCAGGGAGCTGATCGACGGAAATGACAGGGAGCCCATACTGCCAAACACGGTGTATTACATAAAAGCCCGTGCGTCTCTATGGGTAATCTATGGCGAATCTGATCTTGAAGACCCTGATGATCCCGAACCGGATCAGCAGCTTGGATCGTCGATCGAAACTGCTGTCAAGTCGATAACAACTCCCAAAATAGACACCGGGGGCTGGGATAACGTTGACAGATATCCCCAGGCGCCGACCAGCTTCGCAATTGCCCAGGATGAAAACATGGAAGATCTCGTAGGCGATATCTGGGTCGATCTGACATGGGATCACAATGAGAGAGACGTGTTTTACGAGATGGTGTGCACCACTGATCCCATCCTTCCTGACGCGGCAGAAGACGATTACATGGGCGACGATATCAACAAAAGGTTTTTGAGCATATACGGCAGCCGGGGAATACCCGTGGAAAACAGCAGCCTCCGGCTGGATGTCATGGATACCGACATTATCAGCAAAGCAAACCTTGAAATAACCGGCAAAAAAGTTGTCATGCACGTGCGGAGCAGTCCCACGGAGCCCAGTTTCCTGCAGCCCAACAGGATATATTATTTCAGCCTGAGGGCGGTAAGAAAGGAAACGGCTCCTGACGGAAGCGAGAAAGTGACCTTCAGCAGGTGGATTACAGTTCCGGTGACCACGAAAATGGTGCAGCCGCCTGCGCTCCTCGAGGCTGTGAAGGACATGGAAATCGGGTTCAACCTTGTCTGCAACGTCTCCGGGATCACGGCTGATGCCATGGAAGTATATATCAGGAAGAAGAACAGTGCGGATACAAGCTTTACAAAGCTGAACAGGGGAGAGTTCACCTGCGTCAAGGACGGGACGGTATTTTACTTCAGGATATACAACCTCGAACCGGATCAATGGTATGAAGTCCGTGTCAAAAACACCAAGAGCAACACATGGTATGATGCCATATCCAAAACATGGATAACGACGGAAGGAGCGCCCATACAGGAAAAGACCAGGAATCCTTATTATGAGATCGAGGTCCGCTTTGAAGGAGAACTTTCGTACACCTACATTCTTGAAGCGAGACCGGAAGACGATAACAAGTATAGTGAACTGATTTATTCCGGTGCCGGAAGCACGGATTACGGCTACGATACTCCTTCAGGAAGGATAGACTATTATAAGGAAAAAGTCAGCGGTGAGCCCGGAAAGTATATGTATTACGCCAGGATAAGGGCTATCAACTATAAACCGCTGAAATCCAACACCCTTTATTACGTCAGGCTTTATAAGAGAATCTGGATAACCGATGAGAACGGGAACAGGATTAATGCCGATTCGCTGAGTATAGGTCCGGTGACGGCAAGGACCGACTTCTCCCAGGCTGATTACGACAAGGACAAGACCAGGGACAACATCATAGACCTGTTCAACGATACTGCCGACAGGCTCACACAGAAACTCTACTGGCGGATAGATATCAATTCGGGAACTAATGTGAGGGTACTGCTGAAGGGCGACAGGATTGCAGGTTTGCTTCAGGCCGGCAAAGAATCCACGGTGACCGTCGACATATCCTCCGAGCATGCAGATGCTTCCTATTATGAAATCTTGATACCTTACAAGACGCTGGAGGCGATAGAAAAATACAACAGCCGTCTGAATATCAAGCTCCTGGGTTCCGAGATCACCCTGAACAGGGGTACCGTGGACTTGGCCCTGCTGAAGCAGCAGGCCCTTGCGGGCGCAGCAAAGGAAGCCATGCTGATCCTGAAGGTAAGCAGGAGGATCTCGCCCGTAAAGGCATTGACAGGCGACCTGAAGGCGGCGTCCAGGTCATACGAGCTGCAGGCTGTTGCCGGCGGTTCAAGGATGACGTATGCCGAAATAGACAAGGCAATATATGATATTCTGAAAAATCCCGATGCGAAAGGTCCGTTCAAGTACGGCATCCTCGACCGGGAACTTACCAATGTGCTCAACAGGCTTGCCAGTTACAGTTACAGCAGTCACCTGGAACTTAAGGATCTTATCGTCTCGGTCATTGATAAAGTGGAAGTGGAACTGTCACGCTATCTGAAGGACATTATCGACGGAGGAAGCGGACTTTCGGCAAATTTTGCCGTTACAAAAAGCATCAGCGAATTTCCGGGCAAACTCGGCGTAAAACTGGAATACACCCTGCAGAACGGGTATATAGCTCCCTATGTCAATTACGGGACAGGCTGGAGGGAACCTGCCGGAGGAAAAGGATACGTAATGCAATACGTGCTTTTCCGCGTTGAAAAACCCGGTGAATACATCGTGGCGGTGAGAGGACAGGCGGCCGTGCAGCCCGGAGGAACCGACAGCAGCGCTCTTGCTTACCTCTCGTCAAGATATGACCTGACAAAGGTATTCGGCAAAGGCACGATATACCTTGCCAACCCCATAAAGGGCGAGCAGGCCGTGATGCTGTATGCCGTCGTAACCGAAAGGGATGCTGAAATAATCGGGCTTACGCCCATGCAGAAAGTGACGGCTTTGGATCTTGGAGGAATAATAGGGGCCAGCGAGCTTACCGGGTACCTGGACAACCAGACTTCGGTATCCCTCGCAGTAAAGCTTTACTGCGCAAAAATGAACATAGACCCGAAGTATATGAAGCCTTCAAGGACCATAACCATTGAAAACAGTTCTGATATAAAGACCCGGCTGTACCCGTTCGTGGTACTGGGAGTGGACCTTAATATAGTCGAACTGAGCAACAGGAGGTTTAACGCCACCGGAAGGACTACCATCGGGAACATGCTGGACATGGTAGCCCGGATCCTGGAAGGGCTGTAGACAGCCTGACGGGTTCCTGAAATCCGAAGAATCTCATGCGACCAGGAGAATGCCTATGAACAAGAAGACATCCAAACGACTTATAGTTTTCCTGCTGCTGACAGCGATGCTGCCGTGGGTTATGCCCGGGACAGGCTCGCTGGCGGATGTGCTGGTGCTGCCTGCGCCAAAGCAGAACAGGGTTACTGATATAGGCTATATCCGCAATGTATATAGAAGCGAATGGTACGCGACCCTGGGCTGGGAATGGAACCCGGCCAGTTTCCCTCCTGAGGCTGACGAGAGATATATCATAGTAGGGTTTAACGAGATAGCCAGGGGGACGGGACAACTCATCCAGGATGTCATAACCGTAAACCTGAGCGGGTCGTCCACCAGCTATGAGCTTAACGAGTATATCCCGGAGGGATTAAAGAAGGGTACTATTTATGAGGCATATGTCAGAGCCCAGTACAGGGTCAATGATCCGGCCGGCCGGTATACCGTTACTTCACAGAAATCCAATCCCGTCAGGTTCCTGACAGGCCTTGACGTATCGGTGGAACTCATCCCGGGAACCAACCACATCAAGATCAAGTGGGACGACGTTTGGGATACGAATGGACGTATAAATTACCGGATCCTGATATCGGATACTAAAGGATTTACCCAGCCCACGCCGATACCCGACATCATTGCTTCCGAGATAGGGAAACCAGGTTCGGCCGTAGTCGTAAACACTGCCGAGAAGAAACTGGAATATGTCTACACGTATGCCCTGCCCGGACGCGAGTATTCCATCAAGGTGGTTCCGTTACCGAACCAGAATGTCGCATGTGCGACTGCCGACGAGATCGAGGCGATTCCTATCCAGACCGATATCCTGCTGAGAGCGCAGAAGATTGGGTATACCAGCGAGGGCGACACCATCTGGAGACTTTTCTGGAACCCCATTGTTAAAGGAAATACATTCAGCACAGTTGAATACAGGCTGTACAGGTATGTGAACAATGATCCGGAAGGGCATCTCTTCAGCATTATCCCCGATACGTACAATTATTACCAGTTCATAATAAAAAAAGGGGATACGAACACGTACAGCTTCAGGATGGATGCCGTGGCCCAGGTTAAGGGTACGGGCGCCACCGTTGACTTCAGGTCCCAGAACAAGGTCACGCTTAAAGAACAGATACCCCAGTATCCCGAGGCTCCGGAAATCGTGGACGCCTTCCCGGAGGCAAATCCGCCTGTTTATTACGATGATTATCTCACGGAATCCGGCGCGACGGTATTCTGGAAAGCACCGAAGACAGGAGAGGGGGATATAGACACCGGTATCACCTATGATATATATCTTGTGGAAGATATTGAATATGTAAATAATGAATCCAGGCCGCCTTCAAATTACCTGATCGCTACCGACCTGAATATAAACCCTTCTGACCCGGATACGGCGAAAAATCCGAATGTTCAAATAATAAAATCCGCTAAGACAGGCGAGACGATAGGGTACGGATACAAACTGGAAGGGCTCAGGTCCAATTCGACATATTATTTTGTCATTTATGCAAAGAAGAATTATCTCGTGGAAGCCCCTCAGGAAGGATTCATGATTACAAAGCCTTACGAGTCTAAACAGGCTGTGAAGGTCATAATTACCGACCCTGACGAGGGGATAAACCAGCCCCAGGCCCCTTCGGCTCCGCCCTTCAAGATCCATGAAGTGGACGGAAAGCAGATGATCAGCTATACAAGCGCTACCCTCGAGCTTGCCAAGAAATGGCATGCCGTTTACAACGAAGATGAGGAACGCTGGGTGTATATCGGGGAAACACTGGAACCCGACCACCCCGATTACAGTAAGCAACAGGAATTCAGGTATCTTACCGGCTGGCTCGTGGAACCTCACGTCATTAATTACGGCGAGGCGCTGATTGAACTGAACAAGCAGAGCATTTCATACAATGACCTGGACAAGATCAGGAAGCTGGAGATACCCCAGCAGAAGGTGCCGATTCCCGACATACCTTACGATGCTGAAGACCAGACGTTTACTTTCGATATAACCGGACTGGAGAATAACAATACGTATATAGTATGGGTGACCATCACGAACCAGAACGGAAAAGCATCTGATCCGTCGGACCCGCTTGTGATAACCACCCCTGCGCAAGTTGACGATAAGCCTGTCAAGCCGACTGTGCCCGAGGATATAAACGGCATAGCGGGTGTTACTTTTGTGGACCTGTTCTGGACATACCTGCCTGGCATGGATTATGAAATAAGGGGCGGGAAAACCGAGAACAGGAATGAAGCCACGATAATGAAACAGGTAACCTATGAAGATATCAAAAACAGGACGTTCGTCCGGATCGACTCCCTTGAGCCGGATACTGGCTACTATTTCTGGGTAAAGGTTATAAGCCGGGGCAGCGATGGCCGGTTTTACGAATCGGAATACAGTAATCCCTACTTCATAAAAACCGAAGCATATAAACCTCCGGCTCCTCCCACGGGCTTCGGCATAAAGAGCGGTCCCGACGGCGTAACCGAAAACTCAATCACTTATGTCTGGACACAGCTTGAAGGCCTGACCTATATCCTCGAACTGGCGGATGATCCGGATTTCAGGAACATGACGGCGGTGGAAGTCGACGGCGATACCCATAAGTTCACAGGGCTCATATCCAACCGGAGATATTATGCGAGGCTTTATGCCTATGATCCTGCTTCCAGGCTCCGGAGCGAACCGACGAGGACCATCATGGTAATCACCAATAAGAGCCGGTCTGATTATGACAGCGGCTACGACCTGGATGACCCGGTAACGGGCGACGGGCTGAAAATACCCGCCAGGCTTGATAACGGGGTCTGGGTCATATCCTCTGTGGGGGCTGACGGGCATGTCCTGGCTGAAAGGATACGCAGCCTGCCATACCCGATCGTTAAGATTGACTTATCCAAACCCCCTGCAAAAACGTCCGCTGTCCGCATCGAGCTGAGCTCTGTGGTGATCGATGCCCTGACGGATCTCAGGAAAGAGCTTTACCTCGTATTGCCCTGGGGAAGCTTTATAATACGTCCCGGGACATTCCAGACCGACGAGTATTTCAGGATGAAATCAGGCAACGACAGGCTGGACCTGAGACTTGAAACGGTGTCCCCGGCCAGCCAGTACAAGGCCGGACCCAACATGCAGTACAAGACTCCTGTAACGGAATTTACATTTTCGTATGTACAGGGAGCTGGCAGGATAAGCAGGCTCAACGTTCCCATCAGGGTCGAACTGCCCGTTGAAAACATAGGAAGTTACCTCCAGGGCCAGCTCAGCGCTTACGGTTACGATTCCGGGAAAGGCTGGTACAAGCTGCCGTCGTATAACGATTACGGAGCGGGCAGTCTTATCGGCGAGATGGACAGGCCTGTTGCTGTCGTAGGGGCTGTTGACGGGATCGTGCCCCAGGCAGGAGTGCCTTCTTACATAAAGGAAAGCATGCAGAGGCTCCAGGCTGTTTATGACCTTAAGAGCATAGAGAACAAGCCCTTTGACCATAATGCCCGGATCACGCTGAAAGATGCGCTGAAACTCGTTTTCGACGTGATCGGCGCGCCTTACAGCGACGGAGATATTGCTGAAAAAGGGGTCAAAGCGGGACTGATCGGAAGTACCGGCGAAGTGAATGGATCGTACATCAGAAGAGACAGGGCGGTCAGCCTGCTGATGTCGTTCTACAGGTTCAGGACCCGCGAAAAGACCATCCCGTCAAAACCCGGGCTTTGGTCCAGGTATACCGACCTGTCGAAAGCTGAACCGCGTTACCTTGACGATTATAAATTTGCGCTGGAATTGGGAATAATCCAGGGTAACGCGACAGATTTGTGCTATCCTGACAGACAGGTGACATTGGGCGAATTTTTGGTATTTTTTGAACGAACATTGAGAGTTCTGGGCGAATTGTAAAGTGATCAAAAAATTATTTACCACGGTTGAAAAACGCGCCTGAACAAATAATAATGATAGATATGTGATTTTAAAATGTCATTCTGAGGGAGCGCGGCGACCGAAGAATCTCATTTGCAGGCAAAAACCCCGCGAGTACATAACTACGGATCACGAGGTGAAGTCATGGGAGCTTTTGTCATTAACGGGGGAAAGCCATTGAGAGGTTCGGTTGCGGTTTCCAGCTCAAAAAACGCTATTCTTCCCATTATTTCGGCGTGCCTGCTGTCTACGGAGGAATGCCTGATAAAGCAAATACCGGGACTTGATGATGTAACCGGGATGTGCGAACTCATATCAAACCTGGGTGCGGATGTCAGGGTAAACGGAAGATCAAGGAAAATAGCTGTCAGTGCCCGTACACTTACCGGCCATACCGCGGATTATGAACTGGTAAGCAAATTGCGGGCTTCTTTTCTTGTTACGGGACCATTGCTTGCCAGGGCAGGCATAGCCAAGGTGGCGCTTCCTGGAGGATGCCCCATTGGCAGCAGGCCAGTAGATCTCCATCTCAAGGGCTTCGAGGCCATGGGAGCCGAGATCGAGAACGGCCACGGTTTCATTTATGCCCGGTGTCCTGATAAAAAACTGAAGGGCGCGACCATATATCTTGATTTCCCGAGCGTTGGCGCCACGGAGAACCTCATGATGGCGGCGGTCCTGGCCGAAGGGAAGACCGTTATCGAAAACGCCGCCTCCGAGCCCGAAATTGTGGATCTGGCTTCTTTCCTGCTGAAAATGGGGGCAAAGATCACCGGGGCGGGTACCGATACCATAGTGATAGAAGGCGTCGACAGGCTTTATGGCGCTGAGCATGCCATAATGCCCGACCGGATAGAAGCGGGGACGCTGATGACTGCAGCTGCCCTGACAGGAGGGGATATTACCCTCACCAACGTGGTGCCCGAGCATTTGAAGCCTGTAACCGCAAAGCTCAGGGAATCCGGGATGGAAGTGATCGAAAATGCGAACACCATCAGGGTCAGGGGGATAGCAAGACCAACCGCTCTTGATATAAAGACCCACCCGTTCCCGGGTTTCCCGACGGACATGCAGGCCCAGTTTTCGGCTTATGTATGCTATGCAGAGGGTACCAGCGTGATCGTGGAAACCATCTTCGAAAACAGGTTCATGCATGTCAACGAACTAAGGAGGATGGGAGCCCAGATACGTGTTGACGGAAGGACAGCCGTAATCGAGGGAAACGAAACACTGCAGGGGGCACAGGTCCGCGCCACCGACCTGAGGGCGGGAGCTGCGCTGGTAATTGCAGGACTTGCTGCCAGGGGTACCACCGAAGTCCTTGACATACACCATATTGACAGGGGTTATGAATTTATAGAGAATAAACTACAGAGACTTGGCGCGGATATAAAACGGGTTGAGTAAATATTTCCGTGTTCCGCTTTTTATTCGCAGACAAACACTCCGCTAAATCCTGATCAACAGGGGCTGTTTCCTTACAAAACCGCTGTTGGCCGCAGCCGCTGGAATTGGTTTTGAATGAGTAAAGGGGGCCTTTTTTATGGCTAATGATCAGTACAGTTTTTTCGCCTTTCTTTCCCGCATGAGGCATATATACAGGTGGAGCCTCATGAGGAACGTGACCAGGGAAAACATTATGGAGCACAGCCTCCAGGTGGCGATGATCGCCCATGGACTTGCGGTGATAAACAACAGGATATTCAACGGGGACATCGACCCTGAAAAAGTTGCGCTGATCGCTGTTTACCATGACTGCAACGAGGCCATAACAGGCGACCTGCCGACCCCCATCAAGTATTTTAATCCGAATATCCAGCAATCATATAAAAGCCTTGAGGACGTGTCAAGAGAAAAACTCCTGTCCCTTCTTCCCGAAGAGTTAAGGGAGGATTACAGGAAGATACTTTTCTTCGATGAAGACAGCCCCGAAGGAAGGCTCGTCAAGGCGGCGGACAGGATCTGCGCTTACATAAAGTGCATTGAGGAACTGAAAGCCGGGAACAGAGAGTTCCTGAAAGCCCAGCAGGCCATAAAAAAAAGGATAGAGGCAATTAATCTGCCCGAGGTAAGATATTTCATGGATCATTTCGTGGAAAACTTTTCTCTTACTCTGGACGAACTGAACTGAGCCTTCCGATCACTCTCCTTCGGGGAACCGGCGCGCGATTCTCTTACCATAATTTATGCCTCGGGACATGAAGCTGATGACTTATATTTAAAAGAAAACGGAGGGAAAAACATGAAAGCTGTGATCACAGTAATAGGCTGTGACAGGATAGGCATAATCGCATCCATTACGGGGATATTGGCAAAAGCGAACGTCAATATTCTTGACATCTCGCAGACCATAATGCAGAACATATTCAGCATGATCATGCTGGTGGACATAACAAAAATGAACTGTGAATTCGCAGAGCTCAGCGACAGGCTTACGGAAGCCGGGAAAGACCTCGGGGTAGACGTCAGGATTCAGAAGGAAGAGATCTTCACGAGCATGCATCGTATATGACCGCTCCTCAGGTCCGTGCTTCGCTTAAATCTCATGCAGGCACGCCGCTTAACACGGTTTGCATTTTCTGCAGTTACAGCCTGCAGCGATTTATCGCAGGGGACTAAAGCCGCGACTTCCCCGCTGTACGCGCTTCGTTATAAAACACGATACAAGCCCTCCGGTATATAGCGGATAAAATAAACGACAACAGCTTAGTTATAAGGAAGAGGAGATAAGATGTTTAATCTGAACGAGATATTGGAAACCGTCGATATGATATCCCGGGAAAACCTCGATATCCGCACCATCACCATGGGAATTTCGCTCAGGGACTGCGTAACCGGGAGCAGCAAGACCACCATGACAAGGATTTACGATAAAATAACGCGGCTGGCGAAAGACCTGGTCAAAACCGGGGAAGATATCGAGAGGGATTTCGGTATCCCGATAATAAACAAGAGAATTTCGGTGACGCCCATTGCCCTGATCGCCGAAAGCTGCGAGGAGGAAAATTACGCGGTATTTGCAAAAGTCCTGGACGATGCGGCCAGGGCTGTCGGAGTGAATTTCATAGGCGGATTCTCAGCTCTCGTACACAAAGGCTTTACAAAAGGCGATAAACTGTTGATAGACTCGATTCCCGAAGCGCTCTCCACCACCGAGCGGGTATGCTCGTCGGTAAACGTGGCTACGACCAGGGCCGGCATCAACATGGACGCGGTAAAGCAGATAGGCCATGTTATAAAGGAATGCGCTGAAAGGACAAAGGACAGCGGCGGCTCGGCATGTTCCAAGCTCGTTGTCTTTGCGAATGTGCCCGAGGACAACCCTTTCATGGCAGGAGCGTTCCACGGCATAGGGGAGCCTGAGTGCGTCATTAACGTGGGAGTCAGCGGGCCCGGGGTTATGGCCCACGCCCTTAAATCCCTCAAAGGCGCCGATCTTGGCACAGTTGCCGAGACCATAAAAAAGACCGCTTTCAAGATTACCCGCATGGGACAGCTTGTTGCCCGGGAAGCATCCCAGCGGCTCAATGTGCCTTTCGGGATAGTTGACCTGTCCCTTGCCCCCACGCCGGCTGTGGGAGACAGCGTGGCGCATATCCTTGAAGCCATGGGCCTGGAACGCTGCGGTGCTCATGGAACCACTGCAGCGCTTGCTCTCCTGAACGATGCCGTGAAAAAGGGCGGAGTCATGGCCAGCTCATACGTGGGCGGCCTCAGCGGGGCTTTCATCCCGGTCAGCGAAGACGCGGGAATGACTGACGCCGCCATATGCGGAGCCCTGAACATAGAAAAGCTTGAAGCCATGACCTGTGTCTGCTCGGTGGGTCTGGATATGATAGCCATTCCGGGCGACACCCCTGCGTCAACCATCTCGGCCATTATTGCCGATGAGGCTGCCATAGGGGTTATCAACAACAAGACTACTGCGGTGCGCATAATACCTGTTCCCGGTATGAAGGAAGGGGACGTGGTGGAGTACGGCGGACTGTTCGGAAGAGCCCCTGTCATGCGAGTCAACCCCTTCTCGGCCGAAGAGTTCATCAGCCGGGGAGGCCGTATCCCCGCCCCGCTCCAAAGCCTCAAAAACTGAATGAGCAAAGGGGACGTACACTTTTACTCATTTTGAGTAATGGGGACAGGTAATATTCTCCTGTGAGAACACGCCCAGCCTTTTATAGTAATCAGGAGGTGCTGATATGATAACCCACAAATTCCAGGTAGGGGATATCGTAGAACTAAAAAAAGAGCATCCATGCGGAAGCAAGCAATGGAAAATACTGAGAACCGGCGCCGATTTCCGCATCGAGTGCCAGGGTTGCAGGCATTCCCTGATGATAACGAGAACAAAATTTGAAAAAAGCGTCAAGAAGATAATAAGTACGGCTGAACAATCAATTTCATCCTGAAGGGACACAGCAACTCACAAATCTTATGGAGATCCTTTGCTTTGCCCGGGAGGGAGATTTTATCATGCAAAAAATAAGCGACCATTGGCCGCTTATTTTTTCGATGAGTGAATGTACATGTCCCCATCACTCACATTCATTTTATTGCGATAAAGCTGTCCATATCGGTGAAGTCCCTGTTGCAGCGAAGCCTTTTGATATCGACATTCCTGTCGGCCAGCACATTTGAGATTATGCTGTAGTTATACTCGAAGTCCTGCAGGACGATAACTTCGGTCTGCATGTAGGAGACCGGGTACACATTCTTTACCAGGTTGGACAGCAGGGCAGGGACATCGCTTTCAAGGTACGGGGAAGCGTCATTGTCTGTTATACGAATGATTTCCAGGTCAAAATCATAGTTCCTGCAGTCATTGACATGCGATTCGAGGTTCATAAGGAAGATCTTTGAGGTGTCCTGCCTGAGCAGATTCTGCTGTTTTTCAAGGTCTATGAATCCATTGATCAGCGGAGCCACCTGGTTGGCTATGGTTTCAAAGATTAAGGTATTCTCCTCGTTGCTCAGCAGTCCTTCCTTAAGCCTGAAGATTATAATCGCGCCTATGAATACCGTTTCATACCTGTCAAGGGTCATGGGTATGAACAAGGCTCCTGAACTGTTGCCTATGTTGCCTGCAAGGTCCTGGCCAATGATCCCGGATATTTTATCCGATTCGGGTTCAAAAACGATACGCCCTTTTTTAAGTGGCTCCAGGGCCGGCGTAAAAGGTATGGCTGACCCGACCAGGGACAGGTCCGTCGCCTTATTGACCGTAAGACTGTCGCTTTTTTCGTCATAAAGAGCGATCATGGCATTTTCTGCGCCAAAGGATACCGTCAGGGTTTCCATGGTCAGGTCGATAAGAGTGTCACAGTCAAGGGCAGAGTTAATATTCCTGGAAAGATGGTTCAGTTTTATCAGTCGTTCAAGTTTTTCCTGCAGGAGCTCCTTCTGCCTGTTTACGGTCTGTATCAGCATTGCGTTATCAAGGGCTATGTAAGTATAGGAAGCAAGGCTGTCTACAAGTTCAAAAGCGCTCTTTTTATATGTTCCGCCGGTAACCGTGGGACCGAGGGTCACGAACCCAAGGATCTTCTGACTGTCTCCTATAATGAACACAACGTAATTGGCGTTAAGGTATTCCGTAAGCTCCTTCCCGTTCTCAAACATATCGCAGAAATACCTCATATCGTTTTCGTCAGACAGATCAAGTATTTGCTTTTCAAGGGGCATGTCAGGGTTTTTGGCCAGGTAGAAATTTTCCATCGATCCCATTGTGTCGAACACGTTCCTGTATGCCTTAAGAACATATTTTTCGGAGGATTCGTCGTACAGAACGAACCCTGTATTGGCGCTTAAGGTCAGTTCCGAGAAGACATCAACCGCAAGACTGTAGAGCTGCTCAAGCCTGTGCTCGGTAAGCATTGCCCTGGCGGATTGGTTTATGGCAAAAAGGTTGAAGATCTTTTCGTCAAGTTCATGGTTTATTACCTGCAGCCTCTCAAGGCGAGTGGTGCTTTCAAGGGCATTATTGAAAAGGTTCATCAGCGTAGTGCATACAAGGATGTCGCTTTCATTGAAAGATGCCGTTATCATGCGGGAGAGGAGGAAAAACCCGTATAGCTTGTCCTCAAGCAGGAGAGGAAGCATGACAGTAGCTTCCAGTTCGTCCAGCATATCCTGTTCAAAGTACTGTGCAAGACTGTTCCTGCCATGTATCACGTTGCCCACGTAAAGCGCGAACTGGGAAAGTTTCTCGGTCATGCCGATCTCCCTGTATCGGCTTTCGACACCCCGCTGCTTATACAGTACATAGCCGTTTCCTTTCAGAAGATACAACACTGATTTGTCCACGGTCAGCAGTTCGTTGACGAAATCAAATGCGGCATCGGTAATCTGATCCAGCGTAAGCCTGTTGGAATAGAAGGTTATAGCTTCAAGCAGCCCGTTATATCTATATAGATCCGTTCGGTTGTCGTTCAGCGCATCCTGTTCGATTTTTCTGAGTATGTCGTTGTAATGCATCGTTACACCTGCCTTACATCTTCTTTATCTCGTTATCCTTGTAGTAATACGTGATCATGGGTTCCGACCTCAGGATCTCTTCGTACTGGTTCTTGATCTCTATCCTGATCTTGGGATAAATACGCGTTTTTGCGACCACAGCGCCTTCTCCCGGTGTCCTGAGGTAATCATTAAGGCTTCTTACCTTGTATTCAAGCTCTTTTATAACCTCTTTCAGATCGGCATACTCGCTTTTGAGCTTCTCATACACTGCAGCCTGCTCGGACGTAAGGCTATATGAACTGCCATAGACCTGAAGATGCTGTTTTATTTTTGTTATGTTCTTCTTGTGTTCATTTATAATTTTGAGGGTATCATCAAGTTCAAGCTTCATTGCGCTGCGATCGAAACCTCTGACCCTTATGATAGTGCGGGTTTCACCATTGTTGCCTATTTCCGCGGCAGAGGTTAGGATGTCCACATCTATCCTGCCTCCGATAATCCTGCCTTTAGGAGATTCCACGATGAGCTGCTTTGCCCTGACATTAGAATTCATGCAGTAAAAACCGACATAAACGCTGCCTTCGCATTCTACGGTGATATCGGAGAGGTATTTCACATAAAGGTTCTTTTTGCAGCGGACTACAGCCTTATTCTTGCCTGCTATGCCGCCCTTGATATAAATGCTTCCCTCGGTGCTCAGGATCTTGTCTGCCGCGCCTACGCCGTACTCGCCGAGGATCTCCAGGTCATTGCTGGCAACGACGCTGAAGTTCTCCTCCACCGTGCCTTTTACCGATAAATAACCGTCAAAATCTATATTGCCCGTCGAGAAATCCACGTCGCCCTTTATCTCAAGGTAATCATACACGCCGATGGTATCGCCCTTGTAATAAACAGCGCCGTTTTTCCTCGAATACAGGTAAGTTACGCCATTTTCGTAATGTTCACGGACCGATATGCGATCGTAGAGCAGAGGAAAGTTTCTTCCCGGGATAGGCGGGATGGGCTGGCCCCTCACATTTTTACCCGGGAAGCCGGGCGTGGGGTCCTTCCGTTCACCCAGCCAGTCTCCTTCCCTGACATGGTTGATAAGGCTCAGCTCGTAATAGTTGACCTTGTCCGAATCTATCACCTTGGGTTTGACATCGGAAAGCTGATACATTTTGATTACGGCGTCTTCGCCGTTGATAGGCGGAAAACCTTCGGCAATGACGTACTCGACCCCGGCCTTGAGCGGACCTGCCAGGAGCTTCGTGTCTATGCCGAAAACTATGCCGGCCTTGTTCAGGTTATCGAATATTTCTTTTATAAGTTCTATCCTGTTATTGTCATATAATTCTTCATTGTTGACATAAAGAGTCATATATGCCTTAAGCCCGTCTTCGGATACCCTCAGGCTGACACGTTCCCTTTGCTCGCCAAACAGTTCGGGTCCCCTGGGCGCGTGGTTCAGCGCATTCTTGAGAGCCATGAAGTTAGTGACCTTTATGACAGGAAACTCTTTCAGGATATCGTTGAACATGTTCAGGGTAAAACCCCGCTTTTTTGATTTTATATAATATTTTCCGGAATCCTGAAGGATCTCCAAATAATCATTCTGATATAGAAGAGATAAACCCATTATAGCAACACACCTCACAAAGGATATTCTATATTTTCAACCCAAATGATATCTGTAAATCTAGTTATTCAATATTAAAAGCAAAAGAAAATGTTTGATACTCCCCCATTGCTGTGCAAAGACCGCCCGTTTGGTTTATAATGAACCATAGGCAAGGCGCTGAAACAGGCTTTTTTCAAATTAAATATCGGAAGGATAATTTTGATGCATGAGTGGATATTGAAAAAAAACAATATTATTATAAAAGATTTGGAGCATTTTGATCCCATACATACCTTTGAATGCGGTCAATGCTTCAGATGGGAGGACATCGGCGGCGGCAGGTGGTTCGGCGTGGCCAGAGGAAGAGCCCTGGAACTGGAGTGGACCGGTAAGGACCTTATTTTCCACGACACCACCGAGGAGGACTTTCTGAACATATGGTACCCGTATTTTGACCTGGCCCGGGATTACGGAGAGGTCAAGGAGAGGCTTTCCAGGAACGATCCGGTCATGGAGGAAGCTATCAGGTTCGGGTATGGGATAAGGCTTCTTAGGCAGGATTTCGAGGAAACGCTCATATCGTTCCTGATATCCCAGAATAACGGGATACCAAGGATAAAAAAGATAGTCGGGTGCCTGGCGAAGACCTATGGCGAGCCTATCAAATGCTCAAGGCCTGATGTTTACACTTTTCCGTCGTGCGAAAAGCTGGCCGGGCTGACGCTGGATGACCTGCAGTGCATACGCGCGGGTTACCGGGACAAGTATATACACAGGGCTTCAAGGCAGATCTGTTCCGGCGAGATTTCCATGGATGCCATCATGAACGGGAGCATTGAAGAGGCCCGCACGGAGATGGAAAAGATCTTTGGCGTTGGGCGGAAAGTGGCCGATTGCGTCCTGCTGTTCAGCGGGATCAGGTATGATATCTTCCCGGTGGACAGATGGGTAAAAAGAGTAATGGCTGAACTGTACCTCGGTTACGAGGCAAGCAACGAGGAGGTAAGCAGGTTTGCCAGGGAGAAATTCGGCGAGCTTGCCGGTTTCGCCCAGCAATACCTGTTCTACTATGCCCGGGAGAAAAAGATAGGAATGTGAAGCAGGGGGACGGTTCCTCTGCTTCATTTTTGTGAAGCAGGGGGACGGTTCCTCTGCTTCATTTTTACATTATATGCCAGTTCGACGGGCCCAAGATTCTCGCTCCGGAGAAACTCTCCAAATCACCCGCGTTTACTACATGGATCAGTTATTTAGCGACTGCAGCCTGCAGCGTTTCGGGTTCGGGGAAGGATCTATTTACTTGCTTTCTCGTCAAATGAGAAAATGAGTAAATGGTTCCGTCCTCATGAACAGAATTCAAGTCGCGACCGCTCCGCAATCGCAGTGATGTTTAAATCTCATGCAGGCACACCGCTTTTTATGATTATTGGAGATTCTAAAAAATGGAAGAATGAAGCAAAGGAACCGTCCCCCTGCTTCCGGGAAAATAAAAAAGCAAGTTACTTTTCGCTTGCAGGCGAAACTAACTTGCTTTGTGGTGACCCCAGGGGGACTCGAACCCCCGTTACGGCCTTGAAAGGGCCGTGTCTTAACCTCTTGACCATGGGGCCATACTGGTAGCGGCGGTCGGAATCGAACCAACGACACTGCGGGTATGAACCGCATGCTCTAGCCAACTGAGCTACGCCGCCATAATTATCGTAAAGTCACTCCTTAGCCGCGTGACGCTATTACATAATAGCAAAGACACAATCCCCAGTCAAGTGTTTTTTTTAAAAAACCCCCATGAACAGGGCCGATAGCCTTGATAAATTTTTTCCAGATGTGATATCCTATACACATTGGCAGGGGTTTTTTGCTTAACCGGCCGGGGGGTGTATCATGAAAGAAAGGATATATACCATACCAATCAATGAGGCTTTTGATCAGGACAGCGAATGTCCGCTCTGCATCTGTGAAGCAAAACTCGAGAACGACGCCCTTGAGTATTATGTTGGTCCTGCCATGATGGAGCCCGATTGCAGGATCGAAACCAACAGGACCGGTTTTTGCGCGGACCATTTCTATAAGCTGTACAATCTCAGGAAGGACAGGCTGCCGCTTGCGCTGGTTATCGATACACACCTCACTGAGCAGATAAAGATTCTTGAAGGCATTTACAGGAAACATGAAAAAAGTTTGAAGAATCTAAGCGGAAAAGGAGCCCTGGAATCTCTGCCCGAGGCCATAAAGGGCAAAAACAGCGCTGCCGGCAGGGCCATCGGGGAAATCCTCGATAAACTTAAAGAATTGAAAAAAACCTGCGCCGTATGCGATAAATTAGGCTCTAACATGGACAAGCTTATCGATAATACCCTTTACCTGTACAGGAAAGAACCCGATTTCAGAAAAAAGTTCCTTAATTCGAAAGGATTTTGCCTGAAACACCTTGAGGCTCTCCTGGAAAAAGCCCGCGAAGTGTTTTCACCGGCACTCCAGGCTGAACTGATGGTAAGCCTGTTTCCGCTGGAACTGAAAGAGCTCGGCAGGATACAGGATGAGGTTAATTATTTCACCAGGATGTTCGATTACCGCAACGCGAACGCTGACTGGAAAAACTCCAGGGACGCAGTTCCCAGGAGCATAGAGAAAATAGCCGGGCCGCTGGGCCTGAAACGCTGATACATAGCCGGTTACGATAAATAAGGAGGACAACATGAAGCAAAATAAATATACAATGCAGGAGCTTCTCGATATAATGTCCAGGCTGAGGGCTCCCGACGGCTGCCCATGGGACCGGGAACAGGATCACAAAAGCCTGAAACGTTACCTGATTGAAGAGGCATATGAAGTCCTTGAGGCGATAGACGAGGAGAATCCCGCAAAATTATGCGACGAACTGGGGGACCTGCTCCTGCAGGTCATATTCCATGCCCAGATAGCAAAGGAAAACGGGCAGTTCGACTTCGGGGATGTGGTTCACGGCGTCAGCGCCAAGATGATCAACCGCCACCGTCATGTGTTCGGGGATGAAGTTGCCGAGACACCTGACGACGTGATGGATATTTGGGAGAAGATAAAAAAGGAAGAGAAGGGCCTGAAGACCCAGACCCAGGTGCTGAAGGAGGTCCCGGGAAACCTGCCTGCGCTTATGAGGAGCTTCAAGGTCCAGCAGAAGGCCGCCCAGGTCGGGTTTGACTGGGATGACATAAGCGGCGCCATGGAAAAGATGAAAGAGGAAGTCAGGGAACTGGAGCAGGCGTATAAGGAAGGGAAGACGTCCGAAATCGAGGAAGAGCTGGGTGACCTGCTGTTTGCCGTGGTAAACGTGTCAAGATTCCTGAACGTCCAGCCCGAGCTTGCGCTGACTGCTACCGTCAATAAATTCATACGCAGGTTTGAATATGTCGAGGCCGAGGCCGCCAGGCAGGGCAGGAAATTAAGCGACATGTCCCTCGGGGATATGGATGCCCTGTGGGATGAAGCAAAATTGATAGAAAGAAAAGAGAAAGGTGAGGATCAGGTTGCGCATTGACAAGTTCCTGAAGGTCAGCCGTATCATAAAAAGAAGGACATTGGCCAATGAGGCCTGTTCGAAAGAAAAAGTAACCATAAACGGCCGCGTCGCCAAACCCGGAAGCGAGGTCAAGGCGGGTGATATTGTGGAGATCCGGTTCGGGGAACATGTCACCCGGTTCCGGGTGCTCAGGGTGACCGAGCAAGCAAAAAAGGAAGAAAGCGCGGAAATGTACGAGCTCCTGCAATAAAAAGCAGGAGCTTTATTTTGCCGATCCGGGTCATATAGCCCTTAGCTTGTGCATAAAATTCAGGGGCGGAAACTATAAAGCCCGTGGATTTCTGGCCATTTTTAAGGAGGTGCTGACATGCCCGAGGAACGAAAGACATTTGAGCAGCGCGCGCAGAATATCATTCTCAAGGACAGAAGACGCCTTATGATATCAGGAGTAAGGCATGTGGAAAGCTTCAACGAGGAGTGCATAGTTCTTGATACCGAGCTTGGCATCCTGGTCGTAAGAGGCGCCGGTATGCATATAAACAAGCTCAACGTTGAAACTTCAGAACTTGATGTGGAAGGCGATATAGGGGCATGCGAATACCTGGACAGCAGCGGTCCGCAAAGAAAAGGGGGCTTCTTCTCGGGACTTTTCAGATAGAGAGGCGGCTTAAGATATGCAGAACAGCGTGGTATATGAACTGACTGTGTTTGGCGGAGCGGGCGCTGCCGGTGCCATCATTGCCTTTCTCTATGACATGTTCAGGCTGAAGCGCCGGATCGTGAGGACCAGGACAGTCGTGGTTCATATTGAGGATATATTTTTTTGGTTTATCGCGGCAATAATACTGTTTTTTGCTTCCTATGCGATAAGCAGCGGGGAAACGAGGGCATATTTCTACGCGGGCGCTTTCCTCGGAGCCCTTTTATACATGGGTTTGCTCAGCAGGCCCGTGTTATGGCTGCTTACCAGGGTGATTAAGATAATCGCCTGGCCGTTTTATAAGCTGCTGCAACTTCTGAAACCGGTTTTCACGAGGATTAGCCGCAGGGCCGGGAAACTGGCAGGAAAAGTCCGCAGCCGGCTGGCCCTGGGAGGCTACAGGCTAAAAGTGGATTTCTTAAGGCTCCGGAACGCATTTACCAAGAAGTAACCGTCATAGAGACAATCTGAACAATTGCACAGTTGGCAGAGTTTCGCACAGTCCATCCCCTTGACAATGTTTCAAATATGCCGATATATGGTATAATATAAACACGATATTTTTGCAAAAGATAAAGGATTGATGAAAGTGGCGGTACAGAAGAAAAAATGCTGGTGGCTGGTCCCGCTGATGGCGGTGGCCCTTATATACGCGGCTATAACTTTTGCCGCCCAGTCAAACAACTTGTACGAAATAAACCTTGAAATAAAACAGCTGGAAGAAAAGATCGCAAGAGAAGAAGAGGTGAAGCAGGAGCTTCTCAAGATGAGGGATGAGATCTCCAGCGATGAAAGCATTGAGAAGATTGCCCGGGAAAAGCTGGGCATGGTCAAAGACGGAGAACGTGTTTTCGTGGACATAAACAAATAGCCCGCTTGCTGAGCGGGCTTTTTTGATCCTTCCCGGGGAAGGATCTTTTCATATTTTCAGCTCTCTGATTATTTCCTTCAGCGAATCGGCGGATTTCCTCAGGAGCTTCAGCTCTTCGTCCGTAAGGGGGACTTCCAGCACATTGTTTATGCCATTCCTGTCCACTATGGTGGGCACACTGAGGGCTACGTCGGAAATTCCGTATTGTCCCTGGAGTATGCTCGAAACGGTCAGGATGGAATGCTCGTCGCGCATGATGGCTTCCACGATTCTCTCCACTGCAAGGGCAACGGCATAGTAAGTTGCGCCTTTTGCCTCGATGATCTGGTATGCCGCGTTCCTTACCTCGTCAAATATCTGGTCCCGGTTCGTTCTGCCATTGCAGCCTTTGCATGTGGCGCAGAAAACGTCCATGGGCATACCGGCAATGGTGGTCAGGCTCCATGCGGGAAGTTCCGTATCCCCGTGCTCGCCGAGAATATAACCGTGCACATTGCGTGCGTCGACTCCTACATGCTCTCCGATCAGGTACTTGAAACGGGCTGTGTCCAGGACGGTACCGGACCCCAGAACACGGTTGATAGGAAATCCCGAGAGCTTCCATGTGACATAGGTGAGTATGTCCACGGGATTTGTCACGACCAGCAGCAGAGTGTTATCCGGGCTATTGTACTTTACTACCTGCGATATTATATCCCTGAAGATGGCCGTATTTTTATGGACCAGGTCTATGCGGGTCTCGCCCGGTTTCTGGTTGGCACCGGCGGTAATGATAACAAGATCCGAATCCCTGCTGTCCTCATATGTTCCCTGGTATATCCTGGTTGGCTTGGCAAAGGGCAGCCCGTGGTTCAGGTCCATAGCCTCGCCTTTGGCCTTGGTAACGTTGACATCTATGAGAACAAGCTCGGAAAACAAGCCGTTGAGCATAAGAGTATATGCGGTTGTCGAGCCCACGAAGCCCGTGCCGATTATCGATATCTTGTTTATGTCTTTTTTCATCATTTCTATCACATCCTTCCGGATTATTATGTATTATATATTATTACCACCTTTTGCTTAACAAAAATCACGGTTTGAGGACAAGAAAAAAGAGGCCGTCTCATAAACAGCCTCTTCCTGATCTTTACGGTTATTCTTTTTGGGCGATCTTTGCCCATGTGTCTTTAAGTCCCACTATCTTGTTGAATACGAGAGCCCCGGGCCTGCTGTCCCTGGTATCGACGCAGAAATAGCCCATCCTGAGGAACTGGTACCTGCTTCCCGGTTCGGCGTTTTCCAGTGAAGGCTCCAGTTTGCTGTTCTTAAGCACTACCAGGGAATCGGGATTCAGGTTGTCCTTATAGTCCCCGCCCTCGGGAACATCCTCGGGATTTTCCGCCCTGAACAGCATGTCATAAAGCCGGACCTCTGCGTCTATGGCGTGTTTGGCCGAAACCCAGTGGATCGTGCCCTTGACCTTGCGGCCGTCGGGAGATTCCCCGCCCCTCGAAGCAGGGTCGTATGTGGCTCTTACCAGTGTGACGTTTCCGTTTTCATCGGTTTCGTAACCGGTGCACTTTATAAAGTATGCGTTCTTCAGACGGACTTCGCCGCCCGGCTTCAGCCTGAAATACTTGGACGGCGGATCGATCATGAAGTCATCCTGCTCAATGTATATCTCCCTTGAGAATGGCACTTTGCGGGTGCCCCTTTCAGGCATTTCCGGGTTAATCTCCACATCGAACTCCTCGGTTTGATCTTCGGGGTAGTTCTCTATGATCACCTTTAAAGGCCTCAATACGCACATGACGCGATCAGCCGTTTTATTAAGCTCTTCCCTGACACAGTGCTCCAGGAGTCCCCAGTCGGCTATACTGTTCGTTCTTGAAACGCCTACAAGCTCGATGAACCTCTTGATGGAACCGGGAGTAAACCCGCGGCGTCTCAGGCCGCAGAGGGTAGGCATCCTCGGGTCATCCCAGCCTGATACATAACCCTGTTCCACGAGTTCCCTGAGCTTTCTCTTGCTCATGACCGTGTAGTTGACATTCAGCCTGGCGAATTCATACTGGCGCGGCGGATTCTCGATCTCGCATTTTTCAAGCACCCAGTCGTATAAAGGCCTGTGGTCGGCATACTCGATGGAGCATAAAGAATGGGTGATTCCTTCGATGGCGTCCTGCAGGGGGTGCGCAAAGTCATACATGGGGTATATGCACCACTTGTCACCGGTACGGTGATGGCGCTCTTTCTTTATGCGGTAAATAACGGGATCGCGCATGTTGATATTGGGCGAAGCCATGTCTATCTTAGCTCTCAGCACCTTTTCGCCGCTCTCGAATTCCCCGTTTTTCATCCTTTCAAAGAGGTTTAGGTTCTCTTCGATGCTCCTGTTGCGCCAGGGACTTTCCTTACCCGGCTCGGTGAGGGTCCCGCGGTATTCGCGGATCTGTTCCTGGCTAAGGTCGTCAACATAGGCCAGCCCTTTCTTGATGAGCTTCACGGCATATTCATATATCTGGTCGCTGTAGTCCGAGCCGTAGTAGATACGGTCGCCCACATCGAAGCCCATCCATTTGATGTCCTCGATTATGGCATCGACATATTCGATGTCCTCCTTTGACGGGTTCGTGTCGTCAAAGCGCAGGTTGCATTTTCCGCCATACTTCATGGCTATGCCGAAATCTATGCACATAGCCTTGGTATGGCCTATATGAAGATAGCCGTTCGGTTCGGGCGGAAACCTTGTGCGTATTTCCTTCACCCTGCCGGTGCGCAGATCTTCTTCAACGATCTCTTCTATAAAATTCTTCTGCTTCTTTTCCATTTCTTCCATCGTGTCACCGTACCCTTCAGCTGATACTTACCATATTTTATCGGTCATTTTTGTGACTATTATTATATGCCATAGGCATGGCAAAGTAAACATGAGATCCTTAGCTTCGCTCAGGATGACACATCAGTAGGCGCAAAAATCTCATCCTGTCCATATTATGATTCCCTGATGACCTTCACATAGTATTTGCGCGTCCTTGGGCCGTCAAACTCGCAGAAATAGATGCCCTGCCATGTTCCGAGAACAAGCCTGCCGTTTTCGATGAGAACCGTCTTGCTTGTCCCCACACAGCTTGATTTGAGATGGGCGGCGGAGTTGCCCTCCATGTGACGGAACTCGTTCCTGTCGGGGAAAGCCTTGTTAAGGCCGACGAGAATGTCGTGTACCACGTCCGGGTCCGCATTCTCGTTTATGGTAATCCCGGCTGTCGTATGAGGGCAGTAGACTATGCAGATGCCGTTGGCAACGCCGGACTTTGCAACCGCGTCCCGTACGTTGGAGGTTATGTTATAAAGATTTTCCCTTTCAGTCCTGATGGTATACTCGTAAACCATGGCATTACTCCCGAATGCTGTTTTTTTAAAATATTTTATCATAAGCTTTGATGTAAAAAACATACCATCAAACCTGTTTTGCTTAAATTGCGGGATAAATGCAAAAAACATGGGAAAGAGAGGACTATTATCGATTAAAATTAAACGCCTGTGAAATACAGGCGCTTAATTATTCGCTGACTATCTCCCCGCCCCTGTCCTGGTGCGAGTCCGAAGAACCGTATCTCATAAGGTCGTTGAACTGTTCTCCCTTCAGGCTGTCATTAAGGTCCGCGGATTTTATCACGCGCTCCTCGGACGGACGGAATTTTTTGCTGTCCTCCTTTATTTCGTCCATGAAAGCATCCTCCTCCCTGGCGCAGTCGATGCAAAGCTTCGCCCAGGGAATGAGTTCAAGCCTGCCGGGGTCGATATCCTTCCCGCATTTTTCACAGGTGCCGTAAGTACCGTTCCGGATTTTCTCAAGGGCCAGCTCTATTTCACGGATTTCGCGTTTCTCAAGCTGCTTGAGGCCCATTTGATGCTCCCTGTCGAACAGTTCGCTGGCAACTTCGGCAGGATGGTTGTCATAGGCGGACAACTCGCTGGAGCCGTGATTGTCGTTTTCGCCCAGAGTCAGGGTCTCCATATCGTCGACTATATCTTCATGCCTTTCCTTATGCTGTTCCAGCAGGTACCTGTAGTGGTTCATCATTTTTGCGTCCATAACTCATGCCTTCCGTCTGTGAAATCATAATCATAATATTTCACAGGCGGCCGCGAATAATTCACAATGTGGCGGGACGGGGTTGCTGCCGCACCTGGTTTATTCAATCTGCTGTTTAGCGTCGTGCCTGTATGTGATTTAAGCGGAGCACGGACAGCGGAGCGATAAATCGCTGCAGGCAACAGCCGCCGGAAGGCAATTATTCGATTCGGTTCACTCGCCGATAATCTTGACCAGTACACGTTTTTCACGCATGCCGTCATATTCGCCATAGAATATTTGCTCCCAGGGCCCGAAATCGAGCTTCCCGTTGGTTATGGCGACCACCACCTCGCGCCCCATGATCTGGCGTTTCAGGTGTGCATCGGCGTTGTCCTCAAAGCCATTGTGGGCATACTGCGAATATGGCTTCTCGGGAGCCAGCTTTTCGAGCCATCTTTCAAAATCCGCATGCAGACCGGGTTCATCGTCGTTGATGAACACGCTTGCCGTGATATGCATCGCGTTCACCAGGACAAGACCTTCCCTGATGCCGCTTTCATTGACACACTTGGCTACCTCGGGAGTGATATTGATATACCCCCGCCTTGACGGATAATTGATTTTAAGCTCTTTTCGGTATGATTTCATAATGACACCAGCCTTTTCTTATAAAATATCCTAATGTTATCGGGTATATAAAGCCGATAATGTACTGTAGTACTATATTAATTACATAATAAGCAACAACCTGAAAGGCATTCAAGCGATTTCGCGAGGGGTCTGGAATCGGATGGATCATTTACAAAAGACAAAGAGATTGATAGTATTGCGTTATATCAGCTGGATACTATGCTTCATCTTTATTTCAGGAATGATCATTACATCCCTGGTTTTTCAAACCGGTAAAAACGGCAAAATTAACGATCCTGTAACGCTCAGCAGGCTGCTTTATATCTTTGCGGCCCTTATAGGAGCAAATACCGTCATACAGTTCCTCATTTACAGGAAAAACGACCAGGCCTTTTCAGAGTTAAACAGGTCATTATCCCAGGTGGAAAAGGAAATAGGGGCGTCACTGGCGGAGCAGGTGCCCGGAAACCCGGATATGATGACGGTTACGGCTCTGCTGAACTACTCGCTTCGAAGCCTCAGCGAAAAAAAACTCAGGCTCAAATCCGAACTGGAAAGAAACGAAAGGCTTTCTGAAAATATCAATGAATTCTACAGGCAGATGAGGACCCTGAGAGATTCCGACCTGATATTCGATTTCTTTGAATACGACGTAAAGAATGCGGTGTTCGTTTTCATTTCCGGAATGATAACGGCCCTGGCCGAAGATGATAATGAGTTCACAGAGATAAGGGGCCAGGACCTTTTCAGGGATTATCGATTCAGCATAACCTTCGAGGAATTTTCCAGGTATGTTGAAAAAAGCATCAGCGAAGACAAGGATATGGTCTTCGAATGTACCGTGACAGGAAAGGAAAACAGGGTACACTGGCTCAAGTTCTGGGGCAGACCGAGCAAGGACAAGACCAGGATAACAGGCACCATATCTGATATCACGAGCGAAGTCCATATGAGAAACCTGGAGAAGGAGCGCGCGATCCATGATAACATCACAGGTTTCTATAACCGCAACGCGCTCGCTGAAGTGGCCGGAAAGGCCATCGCCGAGTGTATTGAGGGCGAGACGGTAGTTTTCGCCTATGTGGGGCTGACCGGGTACCAGGAATTCCAGGAACGCTTCGGGATGGTCGCGGGCAACAGTTATATCAGGGTCTGCGCCGAGGTATTCAAAAAGTTCATTTCAGAAAATATCATCCCGCTGAGATGGTGGGGTTCCGACTTCCTGTTCATCGTTAAAAAAGTAAAAAGTCTGAAATCTTTCAGAAAAGAAGCTAAGGACATCCTGAACAAGCTTGAGAACTATGTCGGCGAGGTGGACGGCATAGCGGTGACATTCCCCATGGTGCTGGGGTATGCCGCATATGGCGTTCATGGCACCAGCCCGGCCGAACTGCTCGAATATGCTTCTTTTGCCGAGCATGAAGCCCTGCGGGAGGTGGCCATAAGCCCTAACGAATTCAACAGGGAGCGGTTCGATGATGCCCACAAGGCAGCGCTGAGGCGGACATTCATTAAGGATATAATCGACAGGAACCAGCTGAGCATTGTATTCCAGCCCATCGTATCCCTGAGGACGGGCGAACTGTTCGGTTTCGAGGCCCTCTCACGTCCCATGAACCCTATGTACGCCAACATATCGGAACTTATCGATGACGCCGAGGCATCGGGACATTATGTCATCCTTGAAAAGAGGATGGTCTATAATGCCCTTGACTCATACATGGAAAGGGACCCTAAGTACAGGGATCACTTTCTTTTCATCAACACGGCTCCTTATGCGACCCTTGACGAGAAAGACTACAACGATATACGCGACCGGTATTTCGGCCATATGAAGGTTGTTTTCGAAGTTATTGAAAGGAACCGCATGGAGCCCGACGAAATAAACCTGAGAAAATCCATCGTGACCAAGGCCGGAGCAAAGTTCGCCCTTGACGATTTTGGTTCGGGATACTCCAATCACCTGGCGCTCCTGGCGCTGGAGCCGGATATCATAAAGATTGACAGGGAACTTATCAGGAAGATCGACGATGACCTTAGGAAGCAGCATATGCTTGAAGATATCATCAGCTATGCAAGGTACCGCGGTACCCGTGTCCTGGCCGAAGGCGTGGAGACCCAGGGAGAGCTTGTAGCGCTCTGCCGCATGGGCGTGGATTACGCGCAGGGATATTTCACCGGAAGGCCAAGCGCGGTATTGCAGGACCCCGATCCGAGGGCTGTTAAAATCATAAAAAGCATCAACCACAAGAACCGGATCGATATGGGACAGGTATACATCATTATCGAGAAAGCGCTCGCCTTCGTAAACAAAAGATATGCGGACAATCTTTCCATTTCGACGTTCCTTACTATGAAACTTGGAAAGAGACTGGGGTTCGACACGGATAAGATCACTGCCCTTGTTATCACAGCCATCTTCCATGACATAGGCATTCTTTATCCCGGCTGTGAAGAATGGAGACCGGATATTTACAGGAACGTGTCGGGGCACAGTATTTTCTCGTATCTTCTGTTCAAGGAATTCTCGCCGTATCCCGAGTACGCCCCCGCGATACTGTACCATCACAGGAGGTTTCCCGATTATAACGCCGGCAATAACGACGGTATCATAAACAATATAGCAGTGCCGGACGAAGCTTACCTGCTGTCCCTGGCCGAAGCGGCGGCAGAAGCCATTACGGGAGGCGATCCGGCCAGCGCCGCTGACAGGGTGATATCAAGGATCGAAGGCAACGGGTTCAAGCCTGAATACAGGGAAGCCTTCGGCTCCCTGTGCCAGGAGGATATTATAAGCAGGATTGTATCGGGAGAATACCGGGACGATCTCCTTGCATACATAAAGTCCATAAAGATAAGCAAGGCTGAGACTGAAAGCCTTATAAGGACATTTATTTACGCGGTTTCATTCAGGTCGCCATACTGCTATTCCCACCCGAGGCTCATGGAAACTACTGTAAATCTCCTGGGACGAATGACAAAACAAAACTGGAATCTTCTTGAGAAGGTACGGGCGGCAGCTCTCCTGTATAACCTGAGCATGCTGGTGATGGAAAAGGAAACTCTTGAGAAGGAACATTCGCCGAAGGAACTCCATGACCTGCTGCATGGATCAATGAACGCCATTAACGAGGTCCTGGAAGAAGCGGAACTTCATGATGTAGTAGCCATGTTCAGGGGCGCCACAGGAGAAAAGACTGTCACCGGCAAGCATACGCTCATGGGAAAAGACATCATAAGCGGGTCGAACATGCTGAATATTGCCGATATATACGTATCCATAATGGAGCAGAGAAGCAGTAAATATGATATGTCAGGCACCGATGCGTTCGAAGAGCTGAAAAACCTGGCAAAGACAGAAAACCTGTATTACCCGATGATCGAACTGATGGAGGAGTACATCGAGGACATAGAAGCGCGGGTCAAGGCTATCCAGACTGATTTTGCAAAACAATACGGGTATGTCGTCTTAAAGTTCGAAGAAATGAAGAAGTACCTGGCTGCGGGAAATTGATTAATTTCAATAAAAAAGTTAATAATAATGTCGTAAAGGAAAACTTTTTCATGGACACAGATTTCTGCCAATCCGTCAAACGTTCATGGATAAAGGCTTTCGGCCAGGCTTCTTTGACTTTTTGAATTAACTGTTGTATACTGAATAATAAGCAGTTTTGATCTCCTTGATAAAGCATGACAGCGATGCCATAGTTTCATACATATGATGGCCTTATCCTGCCCGGTAAGGCCGGGATGAAATTATGTGTGCTTAAGAAGGAGCTGTTATTTATGTTTAAAATCGGGGATAAAGTAGTTTATCCTATGCATGGCGCGGGAATTATCGAGTCAATAGAAGAGAAAGAGATCCTCGGCGAGCGCAAGCGCTATTATGTCATGAAAATGCCCATCGGAGACATGAAAGTCATGATTCCCATCAACAACGTGGATTGTATCGGTATACGTGATGTTATAGATCGCAATGACGCTGATAAAGTCTTTAAGTCACTGGAACAGAAATGCGACGAGCAGTCGTCGAACTGGAACAAAAGATATCGTGAAAACATGAATAAAATAAAAAGCGGAAATGTCTTTGAAGTCGCAGGCGTCGTTAAAAGCCTGCTTCTGAGAGAGAAAACGAAAGGTCTGTCCACCGGCGAACGCAAGATGCTCAACAGCGCGAAACAGATACTGATCAGCGAACTGGTTCTTGCAAAGAACATGAATCCTGCCGAAGTGGAAAACATGATCAATGCCAGGATAAGGACCTGACCGTCAATTCATGTGGAGTATTCAAGGGGAGTTAGCATGCTGGAGAAAATATTGAAATATGCGTTCGGGCTCACAGGGGCCTTGACAGCGATGACACTGGTAAGGCTGTTAATGATCCGGAACGGCATGGAGGAACAGCTCACCACTGTTTACGGCATAGGGATTATCGTTTTTGCTTCGCTGGTCCTCGGAATCATTATGTTTTTCCTTGGCGGAAAGGTAATATCCGTTACTTCGGGCCTCGTTGACAGGATAGAAAACTCGCTTCAGAAGATCACGCTGTATGAACTCCTGATTGGCGCCTGTGGGCTTATTGCCGGCCTTATCATAGCCAATCTTATTTCCATCCCGCTGTATAAAATCGAGGTCATAGGGGTTCCCATATCCATAATAATCAATATTCTTTTTGGAATCTGCGGTATCTATTTCACTGTTGTAAAAAGAAACGAGAATATTTTTGACGCTTTCGGCAAAAAAAGGACTGCCCATTCGGTCAAGCTACTGGATACGAGCGCGATAATTGACGGACGTATTCTCGATTTAAGCAGGACAGGCTTTCTTGAGGGAGAACTCGTGATCCCCGGGTTCGTCCTTGAAGAACTGCGGCACCTGGCCGATTCCGCCGACGACATCGTCAGGGCGAAAGGCCGCAGGGGTCTTGACGTACTGAACCTGCTGAAAAGCGATGCGAAGATCCCCGTTACCATAGACAAATCGCCCGGCAATCCCCAGATGGAAGTGGACGAACAGCTCCTGACCCGGGCCAGGGAATTAGGGGCAAAGGTAATAACAAATGATTATAACCTTGGGAAAGTAGCTAACCTGAGAGGTATAGAAATCCTCAACATCAATGACCTGGCCAACTCGATGAAGCCCATCGCTGTGGCCGGTGAAGAAATGTCTGTGCGCATCGTTAAGGAAGGTAAGGAAAACGGGCAGGGCGTGGGTTACCTTGATGACGGGACCATGGTCGTGGTAGAGCAGGCATGCAAATTTAAAGGCCAGGTTGTGGATGTAGTTGTCACAAGCGTTCTGCAGACATCGGCAGGCCGGATGATCTTCGCCAGGATAAACGTGCAATAGGGGACGGAGGTTGACAGATGTTAAACAGGCATGAAAATAAATCCGTAACCATAAACCCAAGCGCCATAGGCGCTATTATTGTTGCCGCCGGCAGGGGCAGCCGGATGGGGCTTGGCTACAACAAGGTTTTTGCGGACCTGCGCGGAAGACCGGTACTGGATCATACCATCAGCGCTTTTGTCCATTCCGGGCTGGTCGGGACGCTGATCCTGACAATAAATCCGGATGATGAGAAAAAAGCGGCGAGCATCTGCATGCCTTATAAAAAAGATTTGAACATTATTATCGCCTATGGCGGTGCCGAGCGCCAGGATTCCGTTTATAACGGGCTCCAGGCCGTTCCTGATAACGTGGAGGTAGTACTTATCCATGACGGCGCCAGGCCGTTCATCGACAGAAGGATCATTGAGGACAGCATCAGCAATGCTCTTGCTTATGGTGCCGCCTGTGCCGGGGTACCTGCAAAGGATACTATAAAGATCGTCGACGACGGGAAAACCGTTGTGTCCACGCCGGAAAGAAGCGCCCTATGGCAGGCACAGACACCCCAGTCCTTTAAAAAGGATATTATTTTAAGCGCTTATAAATATGCCTGTGAAAATGGCATACGGGGAACCGACGATGCGGGCATAGCAGAAAAAGCCGGATTTAAGGTTGTAATGTTCGAGGGAAGTTACAGGAACATAAAGCTGACTTCCCCCGAGGATTTCCTGATAGCCGAACACCTGATATAAACAATACTGCTGCAGCGGATACATTGCATCGCCTTAAAAGAAAACGCATGAAAAAAGCCTGTCGGACCGACAGGCTATAAAAGACTGCAGAAAACTTATTTCTTTTCCTTAAGCTCTGCGTAGCATTCACCGCAAACGTTCTTACCTTTATAAACCCTTATATCCTTTGCGTTGTCACAGAAAATACATGCAGGCTCATACTTTTTAAGAACGATAGCGTTTTCATCAGAATAGAACTCAAGGCCATCTCCGATCTCGATGCCAAGGGCTCGCCTCAATTCAATAGGAATAACAATCCTCCCTAACTGATCGAGGCTTCTGATCATACCAGTAGCTTTCATATTTATTTTTTCCCCCCACTCTAGTGTATATTTGAATTGTATTTCCTTTATCAGCATATGTCAAGTTTTGCAATTAATTTTTATATTAGCTAAAGTATATAACTTATGTAATGGTGCTTGGGCAATTTGACCAGAGCGTAATTTTATGATAAAATATCGGATGCAATCTTGTTTAAAGCCGTTATGGCTTTCATCGCGGCTGCATGGACCGGCACTGAATATTCCGGGTACTTATTGCATATTATTGGTTTAACGTCACTTTGCACAATCTTCTCAGTTGATTGAATCTATTGGACAAAACGCTGAATCTTTGTTTACCAAAGAGCGGGAGACCCAATTTTCGGGGTGAATCCGGTGAACCGGTAGGGTTAATCTCTTTCGACCCGAACCCGTCAGCTAATCTCGTAAGCGTTGGAAGAGAGGGTGGTTATTATGCTTTAAAAGTCATAAGCTTGCTTTCCAATACCTGAGGCCAAAATAAGATGGGAGGGAGTTTTATGACTCATGTTTGCCTTATCGGACTCGGCAGGACAGGCGCCGAGATTGCCCGGGCTGTTCTCAGCCAGCGCGACATGAAGCTTGCAGCAGCCATATGTTCTGATTTTTCGGGGAAAGCGGGAAAAGATGTAGGCGAGACATTGGGGCTGCCCGATACCGGAGCAAAGGTATTTACCTCAAGCCAGCTCGGTCATGTCATAGAGAAATATAAACCCGATGTATTCGTTGATTTTTCAAACCACAAGGCGACGATGAAACACATAAAGGAGATATCGGAAAGCGGAGCGGGGCTGGTCATAGGGACCACAGGCTTTTCCAACACCGATATCATGAGAATGAAGGTGTTGGCGAAGAAAAACGGTTCGGCTATCCTTTACGCGCCGAACATAACCCTGGGAGTCAACGTGATGATGCTCCTGTCCAATTTAGCCGCACGTATTCTGAGCGACTATGATTTTGAAATAAGCGAAGCCCATCATAAGTATAAAAAGGACTCTCCTTCGGGCACGGCGCTTAAGATATCCGATCAGATCGAAGAAGGGCTCCAGTCCTCGGGAGTGGAGGTAAACGAGCCCATACCTATCCATGCCATACGGGCAGGCGGGATCGTGGGAAGGCATGAGCTGCTGATCGCCGGTGAAAACGACAAGATAGAGATCGTCCATGAGTCCTTCAGCAGGAAGGTGTTCGCCGAAGGAGCCATAAGAGGCATACGGTTTATAAAGGGTAAAAAAGGCTTTTTTGAAATGCGGGATGTACTCAACCTGGACAGGATCCTGGAATCATATTTCAATAAGCGAAAAGTGGCGGTAATGAATACAAGCAAATGACGACAGAATTGAAATTAACCCGGTATAGCCTTTGCCGGCTGAATCATGAACAAGCCAGGCTGCTGCCTGGCTTGTCCGCTGATATACAGACTGTACGGCAAATTATGAAGTTTCAGCGTGCTCCGCTTAAATCGCGTGCAGGCACGCCGCTTAATAACAAGTTAATAATCCAAGGTATCCTACAGTTTATATAAATACCATGTATATTTACGTATATCATATTTCATCTCGAAGATCCGTTCCACTCCGTCTACAACACTCTGTACCTTAAAAACAAGCATGGGATTGCCGGCCAGCTTCTCCTCTTTTCTTTCTATGATCCGGTCTATACGTATTATTTTGGGCTCATCCCCATCTTCCCGCCAGCGGAACTTGAGAGGAGTGATTGTTCCGTCATGGCTGCTGAGACATATCATGTCAACGCTTTTCATCAATACCTTCATTATGTCCCTCCTCATATTCCCCGCAGACTGTGCGCCTGAAGCCTGCTGTGATTTATCGCTCCGCTGCCCGTGCCGCGCTTAAATCGCATGTAGGCACGCCGCTTTTTGCATAGTAAGCCGAAGCTACAGGATCGACCGCATGCTGGGAAAGTCTTCGGCCACGCCGCCCATGAGCGGCGGGATCCCGGAGTTTATAAAGCTGCCCCTTACGACTGAGGTATCGCCGAAATGACGCCGTATGGCGTCGATGCAGGAATCCAGGGCCTTCTTTTTATAGACCCGTTCTTCCTCAAAAATCGATACCTGGCAGAACTGGTCATTGCAGAGAGAGGAAAAAGCCACCCCGAGGTGCCTCAGGGGAGAACCATCCCAAAGCTCTTTAAAAAGAGACTTGGCTGTTTTGAAAAGGTCCTCGGTATTGTCGGTAGGGGTGAGCAGCTTTCTCTGGTGCGAATAAAAGGTCAGGTCCGTCTTCCTTATGGCCACCGATACCACCTGTGCCAGGAGCCGCGCGCTCCTCAGCCGGGAAGAGGCGGTTTCCACAAGGGAGAGCAGGACAAGAAAGGCATCCTTTTCGGTTTCCACGTCAAAGGGTACCGTGGTGGAGTTTCCTATTCCCTTTGCGACTGTGCCGAAGGGATTTACGGGTGAATCGTCAATCCCGTTGGCGTATCTCCAGAGGACCTTCCCGAAACTTTTGAAATGGGCGGTAAGGAATTCCGGGTCGGTCCGGGCCAGTTGGCCGATGGAAAATATATTGAGCCTGTAAAGCTTAGGAGCGGTGCTCCTTCCTACCATGAAAAGCTCCTTGACCGAAAGGGGCCACATTTTTTCCGGGATCTCATGGGGATACAGGGTATGGACCTTGTCGGGCTTTTCGAGCTCCGAGGCCATCTTGGCCAGGAGCTTGTTGGTGGAGACCCCTATGTTGACCGTAAACCCAAGAGTGTTTTTTATCTTTGCCGAAATCTCCTTTGCCAGAATGTAAGGATCTTTGTCCCCCAGGGAATGGGTGATGTCGACGAAACACTCGTCGACGGAATAGCGCTCGATAAGGGGCGAGTATTCGCCCAGAAGATCAATGAGGGCATTGGAGCACTGCATGTATAACTGGTAATCCGGAGGCACGACGATTAGCCCTGGACATTTGCTCCTGGCCTGCCAGAGCACTTCACCCGTATGGATACCGTATTTTTTCGCTGGTATGGATTTTGCCAGGACAATGCCGTGGCGCTTTTCCACGTCCCCGCCCACCACGCTGGGCACATCCCGGAGATCCAGGCTCGCGCCGTGCTGGAGGCGGTAAACCGCTTCCCAGCTTAAATAAGCGGAGTTGACGTCAACGTGCAGAATGACGCGCTCCCCGCCTCTGTCAGCTTTCATACTATCCCCCATTTTGCTGCCTCTAAGGAATCATATCGTACTTTAATTATAAAACGAACATATGTTCGATGTAAAGAGGTAAAAAGTTGCCACGGGGACGGTTCTTTCGGCACACTTGTGCCACTGGGGACGGTCCTTAAAGAATGTTTTCCTTGTGCCATCATAGTTATAATTCCCTTGACAACCATAAATTAACATGATAATGTGTCAATAAAAAAGGTGGTTATTATGCCCAGAACTGCACGCCAAGTTAGTATAACCCATACATACCATGTTATGCTAAGAGGTAATGAGAAAAAGAAGATTTTTATTGATGCCCAGGACAAGTCCGTATTTACCAATATCCTTTACAATAAGAAAAAGGATAATGATTTTTGTCTCTATGCGTATTGCATCATGGATAACCATGTCCATCTCGTTATAAAAGAGCTGGAGACCCCGATCTCCCGTATAATGAAAAGAATAGGAACAAGTTATGCAATCTATTTTAACAAAAAATATAACAGAGTGGGGCATGTATTTCAGGACAGGTATAAAAGCGAAGTTGTAGAAGATGACAGATATCTTTTGTCCGTAATAAGGTATGTTCATAATAATCCGGTGAAAGCAGGAATATGTAAAGTACAGGAATACAGGTGGAGCAGCTATCGATTTTACATACAAGCGGCCAGGGAACAGAAAAAGCTGCTGGCGTATGAAGAAATCCTGGATTACTTTTCAGAAGATAAAGACAGAGCAATAGCCCTTTTCAAGGAATTCAGCAACCAGGAAGACAATGACGATTTTCTGGATATGGAAGATGATATGCTGGATAAAGAAAAAGCGAGGGAGTATGTTAAAAGTTATCTTGAAAAAAATAATATTATGATAAAATATTTAAAACTAAGAGAATATAGGCAAGAACGGGATATCCTCATAAAAGAGCTGATTGGAAAAAGCCAACTGTCTTTTCGGGAAATTGGAGATTTATTGGGGATAAGCAGAGAAACGGTGAGAAGGATAAGTATATCATGAGAACCGTCCCAATGACACAGATGTGCCATCAGAACCGTCCCCGTGGCACAAGTGTGCCAAAAGAACCGTCCCCGTGGCACAGGAGGAGGATGCCATGAGATTAAAAAACGCACTTAAGGGACTGACATACGCGATTGTCCGCTTTCCGCTGACATCGGTGTTCCTGTTGGCCGCGGCAATCGTCAGATCCATTGACGTCCAGGAAGGAAAGGGCAATTACACAAAATATTTCCTGACTCTGATCGTAGGCGCTTTTCTCGGGGCCGTCGCCCAGATGGTCTATGAAAGATTCTCCCGGAAACCATCTTCCGGGGTAGTTTTAAACACCGCTGCGGCAATACTGACGCTTGGATATTTTCTGACTATTATCCCGGTCCCGGAGCTGAGCACCGAGATAACCGTAAGAACGATGGTGGCCATATTCGCGCTGTTCATCGCCTTTATCCGGATCCCGGCAATCATGAGCAGGATCACCTTCAATGAAAGCTTCATGGCGGCGTTCAAAGCCTTCTTCATTTCAGTATTCTTCGCGGGAGTTATTTTCGCCGGGATCAGCCTCATACTGGGAGCCACCAACATACTTCTTTTCAGGGTCGAGAGCAAAGCCTATTCCCATGCCCTGAATATAGTTTTCGTACTGTTCGCGCCAATCTATTTCCTGTCTCTCATACCTGTCTATTACGGGGAATCGGATGATACCAGGCCCGAAGAAACCATAAAGCAGAAAGAGGACAGGATCGGCAGAATGGCCGATTGTCCCCGGTACCTGGAGATACTCATCTCGTATATCATAATCCCCCTGACAGCGGCATATACCGTAATCCTGGCCGTGTATATAATCCTGAACGTCGGAAGGAAATTCTGGACCGACAACCTGCTGGAACCCCTGTTCGTGGCCTATTCTATCACGGTAATCCTGGTATATATACTCGCCAGCAGGCTGGAAAACAGGTTCGCTCAGCTTTTCAGAAGAATTTTCCCGAAGGTTCTTATCCCCATAGTGGTATTCCAGACCGTTGCGTCTGTCCTGAAAATAGGCGATACGGGGGTTACCTATGGCCGGTATTACGTGATTTTGTACGGAATTTTCGCGACCATTGCCGGCATCCTGTTCAGCTTCATGCCGGTCAGAAGAAATGGCATCATAGCAGGCATACTGATTGTCCTGTCGCTGGTATCCATAATACCCCCGGTCGACGCGTTCACCGTAAGCCGCGAAAGCCAGATAGCCATACTTCGCGATACGCTTGAAAAGAACCATATGCTTGAAGGAAATACAATACGGCCAGATCCCGGCATTCCCGTCGGGGACAAGGCAAGGATCGCGGGTTCGATGGAGTACCTGAACAGGATGGACTATATCGGCCATGTTCCGTTCCTGCCCAAAAACTTCAATTACTATTCCGACTTTGAAAAGACCTTTGGCTTCGATCAATACGGTCCGGGCGCCGAGATCCCCGAGTTCATATATCTCCGGCTTGCCGATGATGCCATTATCGACGTTGCCGGTTATGATGCCATGACAAAAACGAACGTCATCATGCCCGGCGACAGGGAAGAAGAGACCACCATCGGGACCCTGGCCAAATCGGGGAAGAATTACACCCTTAAAAAGCTTCATGCCAATGATGATGCTTTCATACTCCTGGCCGGCGAAGATGGAAGGGACATCGTAAACTTTTCGGTGATGAGGGTATTCGATGCGTTCGCGGACAGGCAGTCCGGCGTGAAAGATATTATTTCCCCCGAAGAAGCGACATTTACCGAAGGGAATGAAAACGCGGCCATAACCGTTATCGTCCAGACCCTGAACATGGAGAAGATGTCACAGGCAAGTTTCTTCAGCGCCGAGATGTATATCCTCGTAAGGATCAGGTAAAAAGCGGCTGCAGCCGTTTTAGCTGTATAATTACACAGTCTCAGGAGCAGCAGGTTCCATACTGTTCTTTCCGTGGCGTTTCCTTTTGCAGTAAGGCAAGGGATACCGTTTATGAGTCAGGTGATGCCTGACGCATTCATCGCACTTCCCAAACCTCGGGCATCTCTTTCTGACACAGGGGCATTCGGCCAATCCTTTATTGGGCATCCCTGTTCCTCCGTTTTTCAGAATCTGCTCGTAGTTTAACCTTCCGTTATTCCCTTATGCCGCCAAATACTTTAATATGAAATTACATTACCATTAACTCAGGAGGACACCATGACTGACATAACAGCAAGGATCGCCAGTGAGCTTTCCGTCAGGCAATCCCAGGTGGAAAGCGCAATAAGGCTGATCGATGAGGGAAATACCATCCCGTTCATAGCACGCTACAGGAAGGAAGCGACCGGGGGACTGGACGACCAGGTCCTTCGGGAACTGTTCGACCGCCTGACTTACCTGCGGAACCTTGAAAGCCGCAGGGAAGAGGTAAGGAGACTGATCGAAGCCCAGGAAATGCTGACCGACGAGATCTCAGAGGCCCTTGACAAGGCGGAGACCCTCCAGGAAATAGAGGACATTTACCGTCCGTTCAAGCCAAAACGCCGGACAAGGGCATCGATAGCGAGGGAAAAAGGCCTCGAGCCCCTCGCTGTGATAATATATGCCCAGAAACCTGTCAAAGGCGATGTGTTTGCCATTGCGTCGGAGTATATCAATGCGGAGAAAGGCATCAATACCGCCGAAGAAGCCATTTCGGGAGCCATGGACATCATCGCCGAAACCATATCAGATAATGCCGAATACAGGCGGTTCATCCGTGACATCACTTTCAGGGAGGGCGTTATAATCACCGCGGCCAAAAAGGAAGAGGATTCGCCCTACAGGATGTACTATGATTATAAGGAGCCTGTTGCAAAAATAGCTCCCCACCGGGTGCTTGCCATTGACAGGGGAGAAAGGGAAGAATTCTTATCGGTAAAGATCGAAGCGCCTGAACCCCGGGTCATTGACTGGCTGAAAAGCAGGATCATTTCAAAAACAGGTTCTGTCTTTACTGAAATAATAGAAAAGGCAGTTGAGGATGCATATAATCGCCTGATAGCTCCTTCCATCGAGAACGAGATCAGGGGGATGCTGACAGAGGCGGCTTCGGAACAGGCCATAAAGGTATTTTCGGAGAACCTGAGGAACCTCCTGATGCAGCCTCCCGTCAGGGGCTGCACCGTACTGGGGCTGGACCCTGCTTACCGTACGGGCTGCAAGCTGGCCGTAGTAAACGAAACAGGGAAGGTTTTGCATACGGGAGTAATATATCCCACACCTCCCCAGAACAAGGTCAAAGAGTCTGCCGACATACTGAAGGATATCATATATAAATATAAAGTCGATATCATTGCCATAGGAAACGGCACGGCTTCGAGGGAGTCGGAGATATTTGTGGCCGGAGTGATAAAGACCATGGACAGGAAAGTCCGCTACATGGTGGTAAGCGAAGCCGGAGCGTCGGTGTATTCGGCATCGAAACTTGCAGCCGAAGAGTTTCCCAATTTCGACGTATCCTTAAGAAGCGCCGTTTCAATTGCAAGGAGGCTCCAGGATCCGCTGGCCGAACTGGTCAAGATCGATCCTAAGTCCATTGGCGTAGGCCAGTACCAGCACGATATGAACCAGAAAAGGCTGGGCGAGGCCCTTGCCGGCGTGGTGGAGAGCTGCGTCAACAGCGTGGGCGTGGACCTGAACACCGCATCGCCTGCTCTTTTATCTTACGTGGCGGGTATAAATTCCACGGTGGCCGCCAATATAGTCGAATACCGTGAGAAGCACGGAAGCTTCAGGAACAGGAAAGAGCTCAAATTAGTCAAACAGCTCGGAGAGAAGACTTTTGAGCAGTGCGCAGGCTTCCTGCGGATTCACGAAGGCACTAATATACTTGACAACACCGCGGTTCATCCCGAATCCTACGAGGCCTGTGAAGCCCTTTTAAAGCTTACCGGGCATACCCTTTGGGATGTCAGGGAAAGAAAGCTTGGGAACCTGAAAGCCGAAGTAGAAAGGCTCGGGGTCGAAAAGGTTGCGTCCCTTATCGGCGTTGGAGTTCCCACGTTGAACGATATGATCGAAGAGCTGCTTAAACCGGGCAGAGATCCCCGCGACGAGCTTCCTCCGCCGCTGCTGCACGAGGATGTCCTTGATATAAACGACCTGAAGCCCGGCATGATCCTGGACGGTACGGTTAGGAACGTGGTGGATTTCGGCGCTTTCGTGGATATTGGCGTCCACCAGGACGGACTGGTGCATATTTCGGAACTGAGCGACCGGTTCGTGAGAAACCCGATGGAAGTCGTGTCGGTAGGGGATATAGTCAAAGTAAGGGTCCTGGACGTTGATCCTGCAAGAAAAAGAATCTCCCTGTCCATGAAGGGGATCAGCCAGTAATTGGGGAAATCATCCGGATTTCACGAAACCTTAATCCCGAAGACCACTCAATAAAAAGTACCCGCTGTCGGTTACCCGCTGCATATTGGGACAGGCAGCGGGAATACTTATTTATTGAGTACTGGTGAATTGCGGAAGGGTTGCGTGATTTTTGGATAATAAATACTATTTCAGATCCGATGACAAACTGGCTGTTTTCAAGGTAGCCCGTGCTATTTCCGAAACCATGGAATCATCAGGGTTTAAGAGCAGGAAAAACGCCTTGCGGGAGCGTTCAGTCATTGCCATGTGCATCGGGACCGACCGCTCCACGGGAGACTCCTTAGGCCCGCTTGTAGGAGATATGCTTGTAAAATTCAAAATGAACGGGGTCCATGTATACGGGACCCTTGAAAATCCTGTACATGCAAGGAACCTCGAAGAAACACTGACCAATGCGCGCATCCTTCATCCTGACGCTTTCCTGGTGGCAGTGGACGCATCTCTCGGAATCCTGGACCATGTGGGCTGCATATCCGTCGGGAAAGGGCCCATAAAACCGGGAGCGGGGCTGAAAAAAGAGCTTCCCCCGGTAGGTGATATGCACATAACGGGCATCGTCAACACCGGCGGGTTCATGGATTTCCTGGTACTTCAGAGCACACGCCTTTCCGTTGTCATGAAAATGGCCGACGTTATTGCCCGCAGCCTGCATATGGCGATCAACGAGTATTCATCCATATCCGTCCAGGATGCCTACAAGGTACTGTAAAACGCATTGCGGACCTTCCGGTATCTTTTTCTCTTTCCTGTTATAGTTTCACGCTGCAAAATTGTGGTATAATACTTTCAAAGCCTTATACGAATTTTTTATCGAAAGGAGCCATGGTATGGAAAAATGGGTTTGCACGGTTTGCGGATATGAATATGATCCGGAAGTAGGGGATCCTGATTCCGGTATAGCCCCAGGAACACCTTTTGAAGATCTTCCAGACGACTGGGTATGTCCTGATTGCGGTGTCAGCAAGGACATGTTTGAAAAAGCATAACAATGTCATTGATCTTGCGGGATGTGCCCGCCATATTCATACAGGGTGTCTGATTGGTGGTTGGCTATTAAGCTGATCCCAGAGGTCAGATACAGAAGGTGATAACCCTCTGATTATTTTTGCAAAATATCATAGTCAGAGGGTTTTTGTTTCGCTTTTTCATCCTGCTCCCTGACATAATCCCAGTATTCGGGAGGAGTTTTTTCTTTTTCAACAACATTTAGCTCCCCGATTTGAGCAAGAGCTTTTATTTTTTCATTTACAAACTGCTGCATACAGTTAGGGATGTGATCCTTATAGTACCTGTGTATGGCTACGCATTCCCTGCATTTTCCATGCCACTCGCATTTAACTTTCGGACATGAGCACTTTAAATTTTCAGGATTACTCACTACATCCCGGAGCTCTTTTACAACTTCGCTGTAAAACTATTCCTTTGTCCACACAACTATCGTTCCTCCACCTGCAGAATTGCCTTTTGCCCAATAATGCCAAGGCTTTAAAAGTATATTACTATAATATACCGATTAGTCAACAATAGCTTTGCTTATATCTTCATCCTAAAGTTTCTGCGCCTACTGCCTGAAGGGGGGAGGATACTTACTCGGGCAGGGTGGCATAATCAGACAGCTAAAAAAAATCAAAAAGAACTTGACACGAACATCAGGATTTTGTATACTGTAAAAGCGCCGCTAATGATGTGGCAAAGAGATAAAACATGGGAGCATAGCTCAGCTGGGAGAGCACCTGCCTTACAAGCAGGGGGTCATAGGTTCGATCCCTGTTGCTCCCACCATACGGCCCGGTAGTTCAGTCGGTTTAGAACGCTAGCCTGTCACGCTAGAGGTCGAGGGTTCGAGCCCCTTCCGGGTCGCCATTTTTGCCCAGATAGCTCAGTTGGTAGAGCAGAGGACTGAAAATCCTCGTGTGGTTGGTTCGATTCCGACTCTGGGCACCAAAATGTGCGGGATTAACTCAGTGGTAGAGTGTCACCTTGCCAAGGTGAAAGTCGCGAGTTCGAATCTCGTATCCCGCTCCACTACAAAGGAAACCGCAGAGGGAAACATAACAGCTGCGGTTTTTATATACGGCGCCATAGCCAAGTGGTAAGGCAGAGGTCTGCAAAACCTTTATTCTCCGGTTCAAATCCGGATGGCGCCTCCAACAAAAAAGCTCCCGGTTACAGGGAGCTTTTCTTATTGCTCTTCCTCAGCGATATACTGCTACTTCAGCTTTAGATCTGCCCTGAATGGCTTTACTGATATTTTTGATCCTGCTGTGTGCCAGCGCAGTATATGCGTTAATCCAGCCCAAATCTTTTAATGATGGTTTATCTACAGCTTTGCAATAGGATATGAAATCCTCATAGGCTTTCAGCGCTTCGGTGTATTTCTTTTCATAAAACAGATTATCGGCAACCTCAAACAGCGCCTTGAATCTCAGGGGATGATGAGGGTTGTTGTCAAAAAACTCTTTGTACAGTTTTCTCGAAAGACTGTAGTCATGAGCCTTTTGGAAAGTCTGAGCCATGACTAATGAATTGGGTACTTCATATGGTTTAGTAAACATATATAAACCCTGCCATAAAATAAAATCTCTTTCGCAATTATACTACTAAAATTTCCAGCCGCCAATAGTTTATATTGCTTAAATGATTCTAAGGGAAAAAATGTCTGTTTTCAAGTCCCAATAGTATGGTAATAAAATAAACATGCAGCACTATGCAATCAATATGAGCAGTTTAAGAAGACAGTTTTAGCGGCTTGATGTTTGGAGGTTCTTTTATGAAAATGGATTTACGGACAAAAGCGAAACTCTTAATGATTCTTATGGCAGCTTTGGCGTGCATCGTGGTGGTTTTTGCTATCCTTGCCATTCCGGAAGCTATTGGCTGGTATGAAGTTTTCACCCACAAAAGGTCAGTGTGGGCCCTTAACGGAATTAACCTGATCATTTATCTTGGTGCAATATCACTGTCAGTAAGGGCAATAAAATACGTGTACCCGAAGTACAAAATATACCAGTCCGGCATTTCCGGAGAGAACAGGGCTTCACACGAGCTGGACAAGCTTAGGGATTCCTACGAAGTATTGTCCAATGTAAAACTTGATGTTGACGGCGAAAAAGCCGAGCTTGACTTTGTCGTGATAGGAAGCAACGGAGTATTCATCGTTGAAAACAAGAATTACAACGGTACCATAGAAGGGCATGTCGACGAAGATAAATGGGTACAGAAAAAAGTCGGGCAGGGCGGAACGCCATACTCGAATCCTATCCGTAATCCCATCTTCCAGTTGAAACGGGAGATCCATATTCTCGCCAACTATCTCAGGGAAAACGGGATCAATGTTTTCGTGACAGGCTTTGTGTATTTCTCCAACTACTATGCCAATCTCAGCATAACCGGTGATTCCGAGTACATAGCTTCTATCCAGCAGAAAGACCTTTGTGACAAAATAAGGAATTACAGGGGCAGAAACACGCTTGACAAAAACCAGATTGACCGGATAGTAAGGCTGCTGTGACCAGTTGATTTGATATATCTGGTTTCATCGTCTAAAACGATATCATGGCTGAAGCGGATGAAATAAATCTCAGGGGAGCGCAGCGCGTTCCCCTGAGATTTATGGCTGTGCCCGGGCAACACTTTGGTTGAGGCCAATCAATCATGTGCCACGGTCAGAATATGGCCGAGCCTCCAGTTACTATCCAGCATGCCAGTGAGGCGACTGTGAATGCGCTTACATACACATGCCCTGTTTTCCTGTTTATATATGTACACAGGAAACTGAACAGGATGATCTGCGGGATGAACAGAATCATCAGTGACATGAACGGCCCGCCGAATGTTGAACTGAACAGCAGGTCAGCTCCCGGCCCGATATCAAGGAAGAACGGGATATACTCTACAAGCACCATCAGGAATACCCCGCCCGCCATAACGAATGCGTTCTTCAGCCAGCAGATCATAAGCGAGGAAACGGAGTTGCCGGATGCCCTCTCCTGTCTCATATGCCCGAATATCTTGGCGTTGTTCAAAAGGAAGAACAGCGCGAATATCGGGATGTACACCAGGAACTGGATAAACCTTTCCCGGGTGAACATTTTGAAGAATGGCCATATGAACCGGAAATCCAGTTTAAAAACAGCCGTCTCCGGGTTTCAGCGCTCCGGAGATGATCTTAGCCTCTATTTCCCTGACAAACAATTCTTTCAGGGTGTCTGCCTTCAATGTTTTAAAGTCGTAATCCATACTATTTCCTCTCCCCAACGCCATGATCGGCTTTTCTTCTCAATAAGCCTGTGGTACAACCAGATACCACAATAATTTTACCATAATTTGCAGAAACAATCCATTACTTATGAATGTACAAATATAAATACATTTATTGTTAATGTTCTTTATATCAGGGTAAATATCAATAAACTGCATCATGGGTTTCCCATAGAAGCGACACGAACCCAGGAGGTGCATTTAACGAGGTAGCAAAATTTATGAAGCACAGGAAGCACGGTAAACGTATAAGACAATTCGACCTTTTCAGAGCGGTTGAAAAGCATATGCCATTGAGAACTGCGCTTATTATTGCCTGCGTTTACACAGTCCTTGGCATATGCTGGATTATCTTTTCGGACAGGCTGCTGGCTCTCTGGGCAAACGACAAGGAACTTTATGCATTCTTAAGCTCCATAAAAGGCGTAATATATGTTTTGGCATCGGCCCTGCTGATATTTGTCATGGTTTTCTTAGCCCTGAGGGTGATCAGCGAAGCCAGCAATAAACTAAAGAAAAGTTTCGATGAACTGGAAAGAACGAACAAAAGGCTGGCTGAATCTGAAAATTTCAATAAAGCGATCATAGATAAAATGCTTGACGCGTACGCATTGCACAGGATAATACTCGATGAGAACGGAAAGCCATGCGATTATGAATTTGTAGACGTCAATCCTGCCTTTGAGAAATTCACCGGAATCCCGAGGGAGGAAATCATAGGGAAAAGGTACAGTGAAGAAATAGAAAGCCGGGTGAAGGAAGAAACCGACTGGGTCAGCATCTATGGCAAAGTTGCATTGACCGGTGAGCCTGCGGCTTTTGAAAATTACACTGCCGCTTTTGACAAATGGGTTTATGTCAGCGCTTATTCGCCGAAGAAAAATTACTTTATTACAATATTCAATGATATAACCGAAATAAAGAAAAATGAAGCACGGTTAAGGGAATACGCATACCATGATACCCTTACAGGGCTTCCGAACAGGCTGGCCCTGTACGAGGACTTTGAGAAGCAGATCACTGCTTCGCCCGGAAAGACCGCTGCGCTGTTTATTATAGATTCCGACAATTTCAAGTTTATAAATGATTCAATGGGCCATTCCTTCGGTGACATTCTTATCAAAAAAATGGGTGAAAGGCTTACATCCATTTTCAAAGACCAGGGCAGCAAGATATACAGGCTGGGAGGGGATGAATTTGTCCTGTTCACTTTTTATGACAGGATAGATGAAGTGTTCCGATACGCCCAGGAAATAGAAAGAAACTTCAATGAACCTATAGAGATAGAAGAAAATACTGTCTGCATTACCGTGAGCGTAGGCATTGCCACCTGCCCGGCCAATGGCAACAGCATTGACGAACTGATCAAAAACGCTGACATCGCCCTGTATAAGGCAAAGGATGCGGGTAAGAACTGCTATGTGCTTTTCAGCGATGAAATGCACGAGAAGATAAAACAGAGGATGCTTATTGAAAAGCATCTTCGCAACGCCATCGAAAACAATGAGCTTGATTTGTACTATCAGCCCCAGGTGGATGCGACGACGGGTGACATCACGGGTTTTGAAGCGCTGCTGCGCTGGCATAACAGGGAGCTTGGGTTCGTACCGCCATTAAGTTTTATAAGCGTAGCGGAAGAAACCCGCCTGATAAATCCCATAGGCAAATGGGTGCTTCAGAAAGCCTGCTCGTTCCTGAAAAAGATCCATGCAACAGGAAACGAAGACGTGACGGTTGCCGTAAACGTTTCGATCTTCCAGCTGCTGCAGGATGATTTTGTGGATATTGTGGAGGAGACCCTGTACTCGGAGGGCATAGCTCCCGATTGCCTGGAACTGGAGATTACCGAGTCCATCCTAATGGAATCGTTCAATGTCATCAGCTTAATCCTCCGCAAGCTGAAAAAGCTTGGGGTAAGGATAGCCCTCGATGACTTCGGCAAAGGATATTCCTCGCTGAGCTACCTGAGGCAGCTTCCAATCGATACCCTGAAAATAGACAAATGTTTTGTGGATGGTATCCTCTCGGATACTGAGAGTGCCAGCCTTACGGGCATGATAGTAAAGCTGGGGCAGAACCTGGGGCTTACTGTCATAGCTGAGGGCGTGGAAGAACAGAAGCAGATGGATTTCCTTAAAGAAAACGGCTGCCATAAGATCCAGGGGTATCTTTTCAGCAAACCGCTGCCCGAAAATGATGTGCTGAAATTTTATAACGAATGCAAGCGGGCATGACTTCCGGCAGCTTCGTACATGAGGGCCTGAACTGGCCCGGAAGGCAAAGACCTTTCCGCCAGGGAGGGTTTTTTTAATTTAATAGGATTTTTATTTATAAGATTTCAATATTTCTTTATAAGATTTCGCATTTCAATTAAAATTCATTTCTCTTAATATTCATAGTAGCAGGGTATTATACAGTGCTTTTTTCATTTTTTAACTCCAATCAAAATATTCTTTTAAGCAATTGCAGGAGGTAAAACGTGTACCGGATCAAGCAAAACCCGTTAGTAAGGAAAATTGGTTTCAATCGAATCGTCCTGTGTCTCGTTTTATTAGTCATGTATGGTTTCTTCGCACTGTTTGCCAAAAATTTCGTAAGCTACAACAGGTTGCTTAGTGCAATGAACTATGCATACTTTCTTGGCTTTCTGTCTTTGGGCGTTACCTTTGTTATTGCAACCGGCGGAATCGATTTTTCAATCGGTCCGGTTATGTTCTGCTCGGCAATCATGTCCGGCTACCTTTTGACCCATTATAAATGGCCGCTATGGATATGCCTGATTGCAAGCGTTGCTATCGGAGCGCTGTATGGCACGCTAAACGGGTATCTTGTCGCATACAGGGATGTCCCGTCATTTATTACGTCAATGGCCATAATGCAGATGAGCAAAGGTGTCGCGTCGGTGTTTACAAAAGCTCAGACGGTCAGCTGGCCGCAGCTGGCAGAAGAAAATGGCTGGTACCGGAATCTTATTAAAGTTAAGGCTGGCAATACATATATACCGGTTGGACTGATAATTTTGCTTGTTGCTGCGATCATCTGTTCAATTATTCTGAACAAAACAAAAGCAGGAAGATATTTCCTCAGCATAGGCAGCAATAAGGAAGCTGTAAGGCTGTCAGGCGTTAACGTAAAAAAATGGCAGATGCTGGCTTATGTCATCTGCGGCCTGATGGCAGGAATCGCGGCTATATTCTTCGTGGCTGCGTACACAACCGTCCAGCCCGGTTATGGTGACCAGTATAATAACGAAGCCATTGCCGGCTGCGTTATGGGAGGAACCTCCATGGCCGGCGGCCTTGCATCGATCAGCGGAACGTTTATTGGCGTAATGATCATTTCGATCCTGCAGGAAGGCATTCTCGCGATTGGCCTTAACAAGAACTATCAGCTTGTCATAACCGGCCTGATTGTTATCGCAGCCGTATACCTGGACGTAATGGCCAGGAGAAGGAAGTATTAATAATTCTTTTGATGATATCAAATGCCAGTAAAGGGGTTAATGGTGAACAATGGGCGATCTTATATTAACAATGAAAGGCATTGACAAGACATTTCCGGGTGTACATGCGCTCAACAATGTTGACTTCGAACTGTACAAGGGAGAAGTACATGCGTTGATGGGTGAAAACGGTGCCGGCAAATCTACGCTGATGAAGGTACTGACCGGGATATATAAGAAAGACAAAGGTACCATTACATACGAGGGAAAAGTAGTGGAGTTCAGCAATCCGCGCGAAGCCCAGCAGGCAGGTATAGTAATGGTGCATCAGGAATTGAACTTTCTTGGTCATCTGACGGTGGCCCAGAATATTTTCATCGGCCGCGAATATATGAAGGGCAGAAGAATCGACGACGCCCGGATGATCGAGGAAGCAGCCAAACTGTTTCAGCGCATGCGTATAAATATCGACCCTACCGAAAAGATGAGCAATCTTACTGTCGGGAAACAGCAGATGTGCGAGATCGCCAAGGCAATATCGCATGACGCTAAGATTATCATATTTGACGAACCCACGGCGGCTCTTACAGAAACAGAGGTAGAAGAGCTGTTTGAAATCATCAGGGAATTAAAGAAAAAGGATATAGGAATCATCTATATTACTCACAGAATGGACGAAATTAAAGTCATTACAGACCGTGTCAGCGTAATGCGTGACGGCGCGTATGTAGGGACTTTGATTTCGAAGGATTCGACCAAGAATGACATCATCAATATGATGGTTGGCCGCGTTATTTATGAAGAACCCAAAACGGAGAGCAAGGTTCCGAAAGACGCTCCGGTAGTGCTGAAGGTTGAAAACCTCAATGCCGGAAGATTCGTGCAGAATGTCAGCTTTGAACTGCGTAAAGGTGAAATCCTCGGATTTGCCGGGCTCATGGGTTCCGGAAGGACTGAAACCGCGAGAGCCATTTTTGGCGCCGATCCCAAGGAAAGCGGCGACATTTATGTCAACGGGGTCAAAGTGGAAATAAACAGCCCCCAGGATGCCGTCAGGCATGGCATCGGGTACCTCTCTGAAGACAGAAAACGTTATGGGATCGTGGTGCAGCGCACTGTCTCAGAGAACTCGACAATGGCTTGTCTTGAAAATTTCATGAACGGCATTTTCATAAACAAAAAGAAAGAAAACAAGGAAACGGAAAAATACGTTGAATCCCTTGCAATTAAAACACCAAGCGTTGATCAGATGGTTATTGACCTTTCGGGAGGAAACCAACAAAAGGTAGTTCTTACTAAATGGCTTATCAAAAACTGCGATATCCTTATTTTTGACGAGCCCACCAGGGGAATCGACGTAGGGGCGAAAAGCGATATTTACAAGCTGATGAACGTGCTTGTAAAAGAAGGAAAATCCATAATAATGATCTCATCTGAATTGCCTGAAATACTTAGGATGAGTGACCGGATTGTTGTTATGTGCGAAGGACGTAAAAGCGGAGAACTTAGCATAGAAGAAGCAACACAGGAAAAGATCATGCATTTGGCAACAATGGAAATTTAGGAGGAAAAGAATATGCCAAAAACGATTCAAAAAACTCCGGGCTCATCAAATAAATCGATCATAAGGCGATTAGGCGGACAGAATGTAGTAGTGTTTTTGATCGTTATTGCATTATTGGCTTTTTTCTCGATCACCAGCCCGAACTTTAGGAAATACTCAACGATTTTAAGCATTTTGGATTATTCCTACTACATTACACTTATTGCTATCGGTGTTACCTTTCCCCTGATAACCGGGGGGGTCGACCTGTCAATTGGTACAGGACTGATATGTTATTCCCTCATAGGCGGCTACCTGGTCGTTTACCAGGGCTGGCCGGTGTGGGTCGGAATGATAGTATGCGTCTTGGCCGGCGCAACAATAGGCCTGCTTAACGGAATCCTGGTCGGCATCATGGATCTTCCCCCATTCCTTGCGACATTATGTACCATGATGATGACCAGGGGACTTGGTTCAATATGCAGCAGAGGCCTGGGAATACCCTGGCCCACGGCAGGGACCAAAGGCGGATGGTTCAGGACCATTTTCAAATTAAATATTGGAGATTTGAAGCTGCCGCTGGGCTTTCTGTGGATACTGCTGCTCGTCGCATTGATGTCATATATTTTAAACCATACGAAAACCGGAAGATATGTGCTTGCGGTTGGCTGCAACAGAGAGGCGACAAGACTGTCAGGCGTCAATATTAAGACGGTTTACATAAAAGCATATATGATATCCGGTATCTTTGCAGGACTTGCTTCTATTGCCTACTCTGCCATATTCGCAAGCGTATATCCGGGAACAGGCGCAGGTTTTGAACTTGAAGGGATAGGAGGCGCCATCATAGGCGGCGTTTCTATGACCGGAGGTGTAGGCAGCATTACCGGTACCCTGTTAGGTGTGTTTATAATCTGCATATTAAAAACCGGTCTGCCTTTTATTGGCCTTCAGGCAAACTGGCAGCAGATCATTACCGGTATTGTGCTGATTACGGCAGTCCTTATCGACCTGAACAGAAACAAGAAAAAGCTGAAAAGGTAACTGCTGCTGAAAAAGCAGTTATATAAAAAATATCATTTTATAAGGAGGAAAAATATGAGTAAAAGATTGTTATCTCTCGCAATTTGCATCATTATGATCGCATCATTGCTGGCCGGCTGCGGCGGTTCCACACCTGCACAGTCATCGGCACCCGGAACTTCCAACCAGCCTGCTGCACAGCAGCCTTCACAGAATAACCAGACTGCTGCCGGAGATGATGAGCTGAATTTTGTTATCATCGTGAAGAGTTACCAGTCTACATATTGGCTCGCTGCAGTTAAGGGCGCACAGGAGCAAATGAAAAAGAGAGGCGTTAATGCTACGTTTAACGGCCCGAACTCCGAATCTGATATCGCCGACCAGGTACAAATGTTCAACGACGCTATAAACAGCAAGCCGGACGGTATCGGTATTGCAGCCTGCGATCCTTCTGCTATGCTTGATGCTCTCCAGGCAGCGAAAGAAGCAGGGATACCTGTTATAGCATTTGACTCCGGTATTCCGAATGCACCCGCAGGTTCCGTTCTTGCCACCGCTTCAACAGATAACTATAAAGCAGGTGTAACAGCTGCTGAAGGCATGTGGAAAGCAATCGAGAACAGGGTTAAGAATGCAAGCGGCAAAGTCAGAATCGGTGTTGTAAACCAGGATGCCGTATCCGAATCCATAACAAACCGCGGCCTTGGCTTCATTGATAAGATGACCGAGCTCTGCAAAGCTGCAGGTAAGAAAACTGCAGTTATAGGCAATGACCTGTATGTTACAAAGGCCAAGGATAAAGGTGACGAAGCTACTGCTGACGTTATAATCGAGGTTCGTGTTCCTTCTCAGACAACAACCGAACTCTGCGCAACAGAAGCAAGCGCAATCCTGAACCAGTCTGATACGATCGCTGTATTCGGTTCCAACCAGGTTGCCGCTGAAGGTATCCTTACAGCCAACCAGAACCTGGGCGTACTGGGAAGCACCGATGATAAGATTATAGCTGTTGGATTTGACGCCGGCTCAATTATTAAGGCAGCTGTTAAAGACGGCACAATGTACGGCGCGGTTACACAGTCTCCTCTGAAGATGGGCGAGGTTACAATCGATCTGCTTATCGCAGCAGCCAAGGGTGAACCCGTATCCGATGTTGATACCGGCGGCGCATGGTACAACAAGGACAACATGGATGATCCCAGCATTGCTCCTAACCTTTACGACTAAGGTATAGTTAAAAAATAAAGGGCCGAAATGGAGAGCAATCTCATTTCGGCTCTCTTTTCTTTGTTTTTTTTATGTAATTTTTATTTATTTTCCCTGATTTATCCGGTTATAAATGTGGTATTAATTTGTAGGGTGGGGTTATAATGCGCGAAATGAAGGAAGGGGCCAATTTTTCAGCATTAGAAAGACCTGCAGCAAAAGGCAAATTCAATGAAAAAACCAGGAAATCCGGCATACGTAAGATAAGTGATCTTTTTTGGAACAGTATCGGTAAAAAAATTGCGCTTGTTTTTTTATTTTCCGTTGTTGTTCTGGTTTTTCTGATAATGTTTATTCTTTTGAAGTCTGTCCATTTTAATGATAAGTACAATAATCTTGTAAATAATGTTTTCAGAATTAATGAAATAAGAGTCAATATAATTTCTCAGCCTAATAAAATTCTTAATTCCTGCCTTGCCGGGGACAGCCTTGAGGAAGGCGCGCACCTTGAAAACGCAAAAGCGTTTTTAGCCTTCCTGGATGAACTGAAAGCTGATCTTGAAACGGACAACAGGTATTTCGGGAACATTGGGGCAGTAAACTCTGTCAGGGGGCCGGCAGAGAAATATGTTGCCTATATCGAGGAAATATATAATAAAAGTGCAGACGGCAAATACCCTCCCGCTGATTCCGAGATTCAAAAAATTGTAAAAGACATGGGCGTTGCAGGGAACCAGGTTTCAAATAACCTTTCAAGCCTTCTTACGCTGGAGCTGGCCAGAAGTTCAGATTTGCAGCAGGAAATCGCAAGAGAGTTCAGACAACTGATTATAACAAGTGTTGTAATATCCGCGCTCGCCGTTGTTATCAGCATATTCCTGTTCGTTATAATCATAAGCCGGATATCCACATCAATCAAGAAATTAAGAACTGAATTCGTATACATGGCTGAGGGCGATTTGTCACGTGAAAAAGTAAATATCACCACAAATGATGAAATCGGACAGTTGGCTGATAAATTCAACATTATGAGTGACAGCCTGAAAAACATCATTTCAAGTGTCAGGAAAGCGGCTCTTGAGATAAATGAAGTAACCGAGGCTGTTATGAAGAGTACGGTTGAAAACGAAAAAGGAAGCGAAAATATCGCATTCGCCCTGGAAAACATGTCAAAAAGCATGGATGATCAGCGGACCGAGACAAACCGCGTACTTGACATGATGAAGGATATCCAGAAAATATCTCAGGATGTTACCAGCAAGGTATCCGACATATCCGTGAATGCGGCAAATGCGTTGGAGAAGGCCGAAATCGGAAATGTAAAACTTTCCGAATACATGGTCCAGTTAAAGGATGTCAATATGACCATGGAAGAAGTTGTCCGGGTCTCAGAAGCATTTGTTGAGCAGACTCATCAGATGATTATAATCCTGAATTCAATAAGGGAAATCTCGAATCAAACGAACCTGCTGTCGCTTAACGCATCCATTGAAGCAGCGCGTGCGGGTGATACCGGAAAAGGTTTCGCGGTAATCGCCGATGAAATCCGGAAACTATCCGACAGTACAGAGGAGCTTGTTGGGCAGATTGCCGGGATAGTCAATTCAATACAGGTATCCCTGACTGAAATGAAGGAAAAACTGGCAAACAGCCTTGTGGAACTGGAAAAGAGCAATGATATGGCCAATGTTACAATGGGCAGCTTCCGGGATATTAAAGATGCCAATGACATTGAGTGCGCTATGGTCATGGATATAAAGAGGATGATGGAAGAACTCTTCAAAGGCATCATGAACATGGCTGAAAGCATGGCACAAATTGAGAACGCAACCAATGAAAACACGGCAGTATCACAGGATATTTCAGCGACAGTTGAGGAAGAAACAGCCAATCTTGAGGAAGTATCAGGCAAGATGGCGTTTCTTGAGAATCTGACGAAAAACCTTGAGAGCCTGGTGCTGAAGTTTAAATTATAAAGCGCGACTGCTTACCCGGTTTTACAGGATAACCTCAATTGCATCTGACCGATAATCGTCCGATTATCTGTCAGTTTTTTTGCTTAAAACCTTTCCGGTTATATACCTGAAAGCATTGGAACCATCTGTCAAGCAGGAATGCTTTACAGACTGCTTCATCAACTGTTAATATTTATTATATAATTAAGTAAAAGATGATCGCAAATCGAATTTCACTTATGTTACGTCCTTTATTCCATTTTTTATTATGGAGGAATATCCGATGTTCAA
>ENA-UPAD01000209-UPAD01000209.1-bioreactor-metagenome-genome-assembly--contig:-NODE-209-length-90904-cov-142.545895_pt1 | contig 90904 bp, 101 predicted proteins | sample MGYA00238179_ERZ772710 | MGnify/ENA primary metagenome ERZ772710 (study PRJEB29004, sample SAMN07631245) | bioreactor metagenome | isolation source: Switchgrass digestor | place: USA: Dartmouth...
TGAGCCTTAGACCGCAGTTGCAATATACTTTAACTATGCTTTATGTGCCTTCATCTCAAGTTGCAACAAAACAATATGAAGGAGCTAAGCGAGATGTTATTGGTCGACATCGATTTTTGCAGTCTGGCGGATCTCGACGACATTTATGCCATAGAAGAGGCAGCACATAAACACCCCTGGCCCTACGAGATAATAGAGTCGGACCTCAGACACAAGACCGGCCAGATATTTTACATCGGTGCAAGGTGGAACAGGGTTTTGTGCGGATTCGGTGCCTGTCGCCGGGAAAAAAACAGCCTCAAGATAATGAATTTAGCCGTCCACCCAGATTTTAGGCGTAACAAAATAGGGACGCAGCTTTTAATCGCCATGGGCGAGATAGGGATACGTCTCGGATGTAAAAGGGCCACCCTGGAGGTAAGAATAACCAACTATGCGGCACAGCTTTTGTATGAGGAGCTGGGTTTCAGACGCATAAAGGTAATTCCCCATTATTACGAGGACAGCGAGGATGCCTTTTTAATGGAATCGCCGCTGCCGTTCCCGGCAATATCGGTAGCGACAAAAAATAACGGGACGCACCTTTAAATTTAAAGAACGCGTCCCGTTAACGGCCGAAGGAACAAAATACGCTTTAAAGAGCTGCCTTTAACCCTGCCTTGATCCCGGATACGATCTTTTCTATCTTGGCGTCGTCCATTACGACATCTATGCCGAACATGACGGACCTGGACAGTATGTCCTCAGTCTGAGTCCATTCCACGGGACGATACAGCGGCATGTCCTCGGCGTAAGGACAGTCAAAGGGACAACGCACTCTGGAGTAGTATTTGCCTTCCCTCAATGTTGCCCAGTGCTTCGCGTAATGCCACGTGTTGTCGCTCAATATCGCACAGCCGACACCGGCTTCCGCACATGCCTTCTTAAAGCGCATTGCCGCGTCGCCATCGGGCAACATTAGCACCAGATGAGACGCTATTTCGCCTTCCCTATCGGGCAGATCCCTCAGAGAAAGACCCTCCACGTCGCCAATGGCATCCAAGATCTTTTTCTTGTTGTTCTTTTGCGCTTCGATGGCACGATCCAACTTCGACAGCTGCACCAAGCCTAAGGCGCCCTGCAATTCGCTCATCCTGAAATTAAAGCCCAGACAAGCCTTCTTCTCGGCTCCCCTCTCTATGCTATAGTCATGCAGGTGGCCATGATCGTGATAATACTCCATTCTCTTGTAGAGCTCTTCGTCGTCGGTAAATATCATGCCGCCCTCGCCCACCGTTATGACCTTGTAAGGATCCAAGCTAAAGGCGCCCCAAATGCCCAGTCCGCCACAGGCCTTACCCTTGTAAGTGGCGCCTACTGCCTGACAGGCATCCTCTATTAGGTAAAGGCCATGCAGGTCACATATCTCCCTGAAGGCATCCATGTCGGCAGCTGCGCCAAACATATGGACGGGCATTATCGCCTTTGTGCGATCCGTGATAAGGCTTTCCACGGAAGCGGGATCCAAGTTCAAGCTCTCGTCGATATCGCCGAGCACGGGCACGGCCCCGCACTCAAGTATCGCCTCTATGCTCGCGATAAAGGTAAAGGCGCTAGTTATGATCTCGTCTCCGGGTCCTATCCCTAAGGCCTTTAGGCCAACATAAAGGGCCGCAGAACCGCTGCTTACTCCCAGGGCATACCTTGTGCCCACCCTTTTGGCGAAGGCCTGCTCAAATTCGGATACGCGGTAGATCCCTTCCCTCACGCCTTGAAAGGAATACCTGTGCACGACCTTTCTCCTGATGACATCGGCCAAAGCCTCGATCTCCTTCTCGTCAAACAGCTCAAAACCAGGCATTACCTCATCGCCTCCTCGTAAATTTTGATGCAAAGTTCCTTATCGAAAGGCCTAGGGTTGTTTTCCATGGGCCTGCTGACGGCCAAGGCCTTTTCTGCCATCTCAGGAAAGTGTTTGCTCGTTATGCCGACCCCTAAAGAATCTAAGGTGGCGGGCAACTCCAGATCCTCGAGCAGTTCATCGAAGGCATCGGCGCACATAAGCGCACCGTCTCTGGGACTGACCTTGGTTCCTTCGTCGATATATCCCAACCACTTTAGGACATCCGTATAGCGATCAGGGCAGCTGAACGCGTTTGCCCTGACAACATGGGGCATTAGTAAGGCATTGCCTACGCCATGCCCTACGCCGAACATCCCTCCCAGCGGATAGGAAAGGGCATGGCAAGCCCCAACTCCGGCGTGCACCAATGCCAAGCCCGCCAAATAGGCAGCATACTGCATGTGGCTTCTGGCCTCCACATTCCTTCCGTTCCAAGTCGCGATCCTTATCCATTTTCCTATTCGCTTGATGGCTTGTTGTGCAAACATATCGCTAAACCATGTCGCATATCTGCTGGTGTAGGCCTCCACCGCATGTATAAGCGCGTCCATGCCTGACGATGCGGTGACCTTGGGGGGAGCCGTAAGGGTCAGTTCCGGGTCAAGCAGGGCATAATCGGCAAACAGCTTGTCGTCGTTTATGCCTCCCTTAAAGCCATCACTTCTGCGAATCAAAACTGCAGTAAAGGTAACCTCTGAACCCGTCCCGGCCGTCGTGGGTATCATGACCTTCAAGACTCCCGGTTTTTTTACCAAGCCCAAACCCTGGTACCGGGCGGCAGATCCCTCGTTGGTGATCAGTACACTTACGGCCTTGGCAACGTCCATACAGCTGCCGCCGCCCAAGCCTATGACCGCCTGGGCCTTAAAATCCCTGGCGGCTGCAGCGGCCTTGTCGGTAGTTTCGACCGATGGCTCGGGCTCTACCGAATCAAAGGTCGCCACTTCCTTGCCGGCTGACTTAAGTATCTCCTCGATCCTTTTTGCAGTCCCAAGCTTCACCAAATTTTCGTCGGTGACTAAAAATACCCTCTTTGCATCCTCGCCGATCACTTCGGCAACTTTCGCGACCACGCCTGCGCCAAAAAGCGCCTTTCCCGGAATGAACATCTCAAAGGACAAGCTAAATCCCTCCCGTCAATTGGTAAATTCGTCATTTCAGATGCGAAGCTATCTCCTCCCATGCCAACTTTGAGGCGCCTCCTAAGCTTTCTACGTATTGTACAGCTTTTTCCCTCAAACCCGCATCGAACTTTATCGCATTTAGCCACGCCTGAGCAAGGTCTTTTTCGCCCCTAATCACGCGAGCCACGCCCAGGCGCTCAAGCTCCACGGCAGGCAGCGAGAAATCTTCCATGTGAGGACCAAATGCTATCGGCACCCCAAAGCAGGCCGGCTCTAACACGTTTTGGCCCCCCTTGGGCACTAAGCTGCCCCCCACGAATGCCCCGGCGGCCAGGGAATAGAGCTCAAACAAAACTCCGACTTCATCTACTATCAAGACATCCCAATTTGGCTTCACCTCAGATGACAGGCAAGCCGCAAACTTATTGCACGCTAAAGCACAAACTCCTCTCGCTCGTTCGGGATGCCTCGGGACCAATATCAGCTTTGAGCTTGGCACCTCCCCTTTAACCATACCAAAGGCCTCGAGCACCACGGTTTCCTCTCCCTCGTGAGTGCTGCCTGCAACAAAACAGATGTCAGATTCATTTACGTTAAGCCTCTTCTTTAGTTCTTTCGAATCGACATAGCCTTTCCTGAAAAGAAGCGCATCTATCTTTATATCTCCTATTATCCTTACCCTACATGTATCTACGCCCAAACGGAAAAGCTTATCGGCATCCGACGTCGACCGCACCAAGATCTTTGAAAAACATTCAAGGGTTTCCCTCCAAAAATCTACGGCCCTACAGGCCTTCTTAAAGGAGCGGTCCGAAAACCTTCCGTTGACCAGGAAGGAAGGCACATCCCTTTTCTTCAGTTCGTGCAGAAGGAAAGGCCAAATTTCCGTCTCCAGGCCGATGTAAGCCTTCGGCTTTAGGCAGTCCAATAGGCGCCTTATCACCCAGGGCACATCCCAGGGGTAATAAAAGTGCCCGTCGACTAATCCGGAGAGCAGCTTTTCTGCCATGCTTTTGCCCGTAGAGGTCACCGTCGAAATTAATATAGACTCGTCGTAACCGTACCGTCTCGCCTGCAGTATCAGGGGGAAGGCCGCCTGGACCTCACCCACGGATACGCCGTGAACCCAAATTGGGCGGCTTTTAAGCTTTTCAAACTGCTCAAGGTCAGGTTTGCCTATCCTATCGCCGAAACCTTCGCGATATCGAAACCTAAGGTAGGGGTAAAGCCCCAAGTAGGCAAGGCTTATCAGCAGGGAATAGGACCTCAGGTTCAGCTAAGCCACCCCCGCCTTCAGCATATCGTGCAGGTGAACCATGCCTACCGGCAATCCGTCCTTCATCACCACGAGGACGCTCACTTCGTATTTTTCCATCAACAGGACGCCCCTTACGGCCAACTCGTCCGCATCGATGGTCTTCGGATTTTTGGTCATCACCTCAGCGACGGGCATGGAAAGGACGCCCGCCTCTCCCCTATCTTCTATGAGCCTCCGTAAGTCGCCATCCGTAAATATGCCCTTTAACCTTCCTTCGTCATCTACCACGATGGTGGCTCCGTAACCCTTGCTAGTGATCTCGAACAACGCTTCCCTTACGGTCGCCTTTTCCGAGACGACCGGAAGCCTGTCGTCGCTTCCCATCACGTCGCACACCTTTAGGAGCAACCTCTTGCCCAAAGAGCCTCCGGGATGAAACAGGGCAAAGTCCTCCTTTTTTAGGTGTCGCATATCAGCCACCATCACAGCTAAGGCGTCACCTATGGCAAGCTGGACGATGGCGCTGCTGGTCGGCGCCAACCCCAAGGGATCGACTTCCCTGGTGACGCTGGCATCGATCACTATATCAGCTTCCTTGCCAAGCCTGGAGGAAACATTGCCCGTTATGGCTATTATGGGGATGCCGAAGCGCTTAAAGTAGGGGATAATCTCAAGCACCTCGTTCGTCTCGCCGCTGTTGCTCAAAAATATGCCCACGTCACCGCGACATACCATCCCCAGGTCGCCGTGGATGCCTTCGGTAGCATGCAGGAAGATCGATGGCGTACCCAGCGATGCAAAGGTGGCAGCGATCTTTTTGGCTATTATCCCAGATTTTCCAAGCCCGCTTAGGACAACACGACCTTTGCAGTCAAATACAAGCTTTGCCGCCCTTATCATCTCCACTCCCAAGCGCGATGAGACGTTGATTAGCTCCTGTGCCTCCTGCGTCAGCACTTTTTTGCCTATGTCAAGCAACCTTTCTTCTTCGCGAGAAAGGACAAAAACATCCCTTTCGGTTGCCGTATCGTTCATCTGGGTAACACCTCCTCAATGTCGACGTAACCGAGTTCGCTCTTTACCAGGTCATCAAGTGCGATCAATTGGGCAAGAAGGCCCTTCAAATCGGACAGCGCTATCATGTTGGGGCCATCGCTTTTTGCTTCGTCAGGGTTCGGGTGTACCTCCATAAAGAGGGCATCTATCCCTATGGATACTGCCGCCCTCGCCAAGGGCGCAACGAACTTTCTGTCGCCCCCGCTTGCACCGCCCAATCCTCCCGGCATTTGCACGCTGTGGGTTGCATCGAACATCACCGGACAACCAAATGACCTCATTATGGGGATGGAACGGAAATCCACGACCAACTGTTTATAACCGAACGTCGTTCCCCTCTCGCACAATATGACCTGATCGTTACCGGCTTCTTTAACCTTCTCCAAGACGAAACGCATGTCGTAGGGGCTCACGAACTGCGCCTTTTTTATGTTGAGAGGTTTGCCTGTTTTAGCCGCCGAGACGAGTAAATCGGTCTGCCTGCACAGAAAGGCCGGTATTTGAAGCACGTCTGCCACTTCGGCAACGGGTGCAGCTTGAGCAGGCTCGTGAATGTCGGTCAATACCGGCACGCCAACGGTCGATTTGACTTCGCCAAGCCACCTTAGGCCAACCTCAAGGCCCGGGCCTCTGAATGAATGAATGGACGTACGATTGGCCTTATCGAAGGAAGACTTAAATATATAGCGCAACCCCAGCTCGTCACATATCCCCTTGACCTCGCTTGCCACTTCAAGGGCAAGCGGTAGACTTTCAAGCACGCAAGGACCCGCCACCAGGACGAAGCGACCTTCCCCTATAGCTATATCTCCGACATTTACTTTTTTAACCAAGGCAATTCATCTCCATGCTCTCTTAAATATTTCTCAAAGGCTAAGACGTCCTCCTGAGTATCTATCTCGATGGTGTCTCTCTTCGACTCCACGCACAATATGTCGAAGCCCATTTCAAGAATACGCAGCATCTCAAGGCTCTCGATCTTTTCCAAGGGAGTCTGCGGCCAGCTGTCAAATTCAAGCAGAAACTGCCGCCTGTAACAGTAAGGCCCTATATGCTTGAAGTATGCGGCGCCTTTATTTCTCTCGTAGGGAATGGGGGACCTGCTAAAATACAGGGCGCGCATGTTTCGGTCGAAAACGACCTTCACTACGTTGGGATTAGAAACTTCATCTGCATTTTCAATTCGCTTTGCCAACAATGCCACGCCTATATCCCTAGATTTGCCTAAAGCCTCGACTAGGGGGTCTATCATATCAGGACCAACCATGGGATCGTCGACCTGCACGTTTAAAACGATGTCTGCAGACTTATGTCTGGCCACCCACGCTGTCCTGTTGCTCCCCGACGGCAGCTCCGAAGGAGTCATAATCGCCTCAAACCCCTCTTTGCGGGCGAGGGCAGCTATATCCTCGTGATCGGTGGCAACCGCTATATCATCTACGTTGCAACCCGAAAGCCCTTTAAGGACCCAGGAGAGCAAAGGCCTGCCCCCCATCTCCATCAAAGGTTTGCACTGCAACCTGGTACTGCCGTATCGCGCCGGCACTACCGCTAAAATGCGATTACTCAACGCTCAGCTTCACCTCTTCCTCATCGTTTATTTCATTGAATACATCCAAAAACTTATCCTCTAAGAAGCAATAAAGGTCATGCCTGTGCTTCCAGCCCAATTCATATAAAAGATATCCCGTAACGTCTTCTATGCATCCCGGTTGGCCCATCCTTTGCCTGCCCACCGAAGACATATACCTGTGCCTTTCGCGGTCCTTCAATATAGATACGACCTCTAGGGCAAGCCTTCGCGGATCTCTTTTTACGAGCACCTCGGCATCGCCCAAGAGCTTTTTTTGGACCCTTTTTCCCTTGTCATCCACGGAAACTACAGGGACACCCAAGCCTGCACATACCTGGTTGGCCGTGCCGCCGAGGCCAAGCAAAACGTCAGCTCTTCGCGCTGCCGCAGAGACCGGACAGAAGGCCACCTTCACCTTCAGGTCATCCTTCTCCAAGATATCGCCACTTAAAGAATAATCCTCGAGGCTTGATGCCATCTTATGCCACTCGATGCTGGGAGCTATGACCATCAGAAAGCTGGCCTTGAGCTCCCTTGAAACCAGCTCGGCAGCCCTTAAAAGCAGCTTCACGTCGTTGTAGGCGTCCTGCCTGCTGCCGGGGAGCAAAAGAACCCTATAACCCTCTCCAGTTGGCCATAGGGCTTCATCGGCTTCATTATTATTATCACTTGCCAAATCCATAATTGGATTGCCTGCATATACTGCATCGACGGAACTTTTTTTCAGCTCAACGGCAGTCATTTCATCCCTGGTCCATACCCTTCTGGCCTTATTCCTTAGTATCCACCTTTCGATTACTAGGTGACCTCTAAGGTAGACGGTCTTTGCCGTGGCCAGAAGGATGGGGGGCATCCCCTGCCCCCATAATGCATGGAGCAACAGATAGACATCGCCCACACACAATGGGGTCCTAATCGTTCCCCTCAAGCGAGACCAGGCGTCAAGTTGCCTTTTTATATGACCAAACAACCCGGCTCTTATGTCCTTCATCAGCTCAGAAAAGCTATACTTTATCACGCCCCCGCTCGGCGTATCGAAGGGAGGCGGGTAGACTTCTATTCCTGCATCCTCAAAGACCTTGCCCTTCCCCACCAGCGGGAAAGCATATATCTGAGCTTTAGGCAGGTCCCTTTTTAAACGACCGGCAAGCATGCACGCCATGGAATCCTCCCCATGTCCGTTGGACGAGATGACGATCTTGGGTCGCAGGGCCTTCGTCAGTGCAGCAAAAAAATTCGCTCCATCGTCGACCGTGGTCATAACGCTCGGTATAAATACGGGAAAAGAGGCCTTGCCATCCCTGGGCAAATTGTAGACGTCCTTTTCGGTACATACGGCAACTTGAGCGCCGACAGCACTACAGCGCCGCATGATGTCGTCAAGGTCATTTCTTGAGTACAAATGATGGTCTCTGTAGCGCAACTCCTCTTTGACATCAAACCCCATGCTTTCGATAAAATTTCGAAAGCTTTCGGGATTGCCTATGGCCGAAAATATCAAGACAGGTACGCCGGGCTTTAGGGGATCTGCATCGACAAGCGCATCGCCGTCCCATCGCTGCCATTTTTCCAGGACCAGTTTCGAGGTAAAAAGAGGCTTCCCTGGCGCATATCCCTGAACAGCAGCTATTAAAGAATTAAGGTCGTCTTTGTCCACCTGGTCGGATTTCGTGATCACCACTATATGTGACCTCATTAAGTTTTTGGGTGGCTCGCGCAATATCCCTGCGGGGAAAAGATTGCCGTTGCCGAAGGGGCAAGTGGCATCGATCAGCACTATGTCCACATCCCTGGCCATTCGCCTATGTTGAAAGGTGTCGTCGGAGATGGCTATATCCACGCCTCCCTCCGAATGCAACCTCTCAAGGGCAGCAAGCCTGTCGAGTGAGACTGCGATGGGAACATCCGGCAACCTCGACGAAAGGAGCAGAGACTCGTCTCCAACTTCATCTCGCTTTCCTTGGCCGTTTACCACAAGAAGGGGGCTCCTGCCCTTCTTCTTGCCTCCGTATCCCCTTGTGATAATGCCGGGCCTTAACCCCAACGCCAAAAACCTTCGCGCCAGCATCTCAACGAAGGGAGTCTTATTGGTCCCCCCCATGGTGATATTTCCGACGCTTATGACCGGAAGGGATGGCTCAAAGGAGGAATTGATGCCGTGATCGTACGCAAAGTTACGACATGACACGCCGATTTCGTAAAGCAATCCAAGGGGAGAAAAAAGCAACTTGTAGAGGAAGTTTTTGGCCTTACCTCTTGTATAATCTAAGTACCTATTCAAGGGCCCAGACATTTCGACCACCAACCGACAAACAATATGGGACACCGCAAGCTTTCAAGCCAAAAATACGGTAACGTTAATTATATCATCCAAAACCATTGAAAGTGTGCTATAAAATAACGTGAGGGAAATAACGAATGGGGGGCTCGATTTGGGAACGATACTTATGGCATGCGGAGGCATAGCCCTCTTTTTATACGGAATGACAAAGATGGGAGAGGGCTTACAGAAGATCGCCGGAGACAAGCTGAGAAGGATCCTTGAGACGCTTACGTCGAGCCGCCTATCGGGCGTTGCCGTAGGGTTAATCGTTACGGCCATAATCCAATCGTCCGGTGCCACCTCAGTGATGTGCGTAAGTTTCGTGAATGCAGGGATAATGAGATTTGAACAGGCCATCGGAGTGATAATGGGCGCAAACATAGGTACAACCGTGACAGCGCAGATGGTGGCCTTCAGGCTCGAACGAGCTGCTTTGCCAGCAATAGCGCTGGGGATGGCTTTGATGTTGCTGGGCAAGAGAAAAAGCGTAAAGGAAGGTTGGGCCGATTGCTTCATGGGCTTTGGCATGCTATTCTTGGGACTTTCCATAACCGGAGATGCCGTAATGCCTTTGCAATCTTACCCTCCATTTATAAACATCCTGTGCATAGGAAGGACCAACCCCTTTTTAGGCGTGATAGTGGGAATAATATTTACGGCCCTACTTCAATCCTCATCGGCAGTCACGGGACTTTTGGTGATGTTGGCCTCGAGGGATGTGATGGATTTGGGGTCAGCTCTTCCGATAATACTTGGGGCCAACATTGGAACAACTTCGACGGCGCTTCTGGCCTCCATAAACACTTCCCTAGCCGCCAGAAGGACCGCCTACGCTCACCTTCTGTTCAATATTGTCGGAGTGGCGATATTTTTCCCATTTTTAAAACCATTTCAACGAATCGTAGCCTATACCAGCGCTGACATGGCAAGACAGATCGCTAACGCACATACTATATTCAACATCACGACCACACTGCTTTTATTGCCGCTAATGCCTCAATTCACGTCCCTGGTGTGCAAGCTCGTCAAAGGAACAGAGCAGGCCATTGAGTACGGCCCAAAATACCTGGACGCAAAATTGGTCTCCGTTCCCTTCATGGCGGTGGTGCAGACCCAGAAGGAAGTCATAAGGATGGCAAAGCTGTGCCTTGAAAATCTGGAAACGGCGGTAGGGATATTTCGAGGAGATCCGAAGATAGACAGGAAGCGTTTCGACAACATAGAGGAGACGATTGACGAGATCGAGGAGGCCATAAGCTATTACGTGGCAAAAGTCTTCCAGCAGGACGTAAATAGCGCTCAGGCAAAGATATTAACTTCGGCCATAAGCATTTCGGCTGACCTTGAACGAATCGGAGACCATGCCACGGCGATCGTGGAACTTGCAGATTATAAAGAAAAACATAACCTCCCCTTTTCCCAGGAAGCCGTGGAAGAGCTGAACGAGATGCTGGACAAAGCGGTTGAATCGGTAAGGACGGTGGTCGAGGCGCTCGAGACCGGCGATAAACGAAAGGCAGCGAGCATAATACCCATGGACGACGTGTTGGATGAGCTGGAAAGAAACCTGCGTTCCAGACACATACAGAGGCTGAACAAAGGAATATGCTATCCCGCTTCCGGCGTTGTATTTCTGGACATGCTGAGCCACCTGGAAAGGATAGGCGATCACGCCGTCAACATAGCCGAAGAGATAATGTCCGTTTAGCCATGTCCCGCGCTTGAGCTCCTTTCGCCCATCTGAAGGGAGTACAGCTCAGCGTACACGCCGTTTTGCTTCAGCAAGGCATCGTGATCTCCCTCTTCGACGATCTTGCCACCCTCCAAGACGATTATGCGATCTGCATTTCTGACGGTTGAAAGCCTGTGGGCTATGACCAGAGATGTCCTTCCCTCCATCGCCCTTTGCATTGATTCCTGTATGTGTTGCTCCATGGCTGCATCCAGGGATGACGTTGCCTCATCCATTATGAGAATCCTCGGATTTCTGACTATGGCCCGAGCAATGGCTATGCGCTGGCGCTGACCGCCGCTTAGGGTGACGCCCCTCTCGCCTATCTCTGTATCAAAACCATCCGGTAAGCTCTTTATGAAATCCAATATCCCGGCCTGCCATGCCGCCCGAACTATATCTTCATGAGTTGCCCATGGGCAGCCGTAGGCTATATTGTAGGCAATGGAACCCTTAAGCAGCACGGGGTCTTGCGGGACGATGCCGATGTGCTTTCGAAGCGCCTTTAAATCCAACTGTCTCACGTCATACCCATCTATCTTGATGCTTCCCCTGTTGGGATCGTAGAACCTTGGAATTAAGTCGACCAAGGTGGATTTCCCGGCACCGGTGCGACCGACAATGGCAACCTTCTCGCCGGGCTCGATGTGAAGGTTGATGCCCCTTAGGATCCAAAGCTCGTCCTCGTAGGCAAAGTAGATATCCTCAAAGTCTATCATGCCCTTGACGTCCTCAAGCACTATGGGGTAGCGAGGCGGACGTACCTCTGTGGAGATATTCAGCACCTCAAATATTCTGTCGGCAGCGGCCAATCCCCTTTGAAGTCCGGAAACTACCTTGCTTAACACCCTTACCGGCTGTACAAGTAAGCCCAAGTAACCTATGAAGGCTATCAATTCCCCCGGAGTGCTCCTGCCTCTTACGACCTCTCTTCCGCCTATCCATAAGATCAACGCCAGCGCCCCGATCAGGATGACCTCGACGGCACCCTCTAAAACAGCATGAATTTGCATGCCATGCATGAGGGCGCGGAAGTTAGACACATTTTGGTTTTTAAATTTATCCAGCTCCTCGTCCTCTGTGGCAAAGGACCTCACTATCCTTATTGCAGAAAGGGCTTCCTGTGCTATGGCAACGACCCTGCCAAGTTCCTCCTGAATTTCGTAGCCCACAATGCGAAGCTTCTTTGAGGCTGCGTTTAAAACATATCCAGTCAACGGAAGGACCACAAAGGTGAGCAAAGCCAGTCGCCAGTTCAATGCCAAAAGAAATATTATCACTGCTACAAAGGTAACGCTTTGTACGACCAGATCGATTACTACGTTAGTCACCAGGTTTTGAAGGGTCATCACGTCGTTCGTTATGCGGGAGATCAAATCGCCTATGCGAGACTTATATAGGTATCTTAAGGACATCTTCTGCATGTGATCGTAAAGCTGAACCCTTATATCCATTATCACGCGTTGCCCCACCCAACCCATCAAATAGGTCTGCCCATACGAAAATACCGCCTTGCACAGGTAGATTAAAACTATGCCTAGGGCCAGAAAATGAAGCAAGAATAGGTTTTTCTGTATCAATACGTCATCGACTATGTTTTTGAGCAACCAGGGCGGCAACACCGCCAACAGGGAAGAAATGGACATGCAGGCGATAGCAGCAAACAGTCTGCCCAAATAGGGCTTTAAATAACTTATCAGACGCAGATAAGTGCTTCTCTGCGATCTGGTCAATATGAGTTTCTTCTTTAACCAAGACATTGTATTATCTCCTCCGCCAATCGCTTCGAGGCCCCGTATGACGATGTCAATTGGCCCATCAGTTCGGACGTTTTTTTAAGCCAATCGATGTCGTTTAAATATTCGATCATCGCCTCTGCAAGCTCCTTTGGCGTGTAATCTCCCACAAGTTCAGGGATCAAGTTTTTACCTGTTATTCTATTGGGCCACGAGAGCATGCCCTTCTTTTTAGATAGGGACTGCAACAGCCTATCTTTAACCAAGGGCAAACGCAACATAACTCCCTTAAGTCCGCTAAACGGTATATCGCTTAAAAAGGCGTAAGGCACTGCCACGAGAGTAGGCACCCTTAAATAAAGCAATTCCAACGTGTTTGTCCCAGGCTGCGTCAACGCCAAATCTACGCCCCTTAAAGCAAACGGGGTGCTTTCCCTGGTTGGATTCAAGCCGGCTTCTTCCCATGCCTTTACCTCTTCGTCCAAAGAAAAAGGCGAAAGCAAGGTTATGACGTCTATATCCAATAAGCTTCGAAGATGGCCGTACAGTTCCCTTAAATAAGACAAGGCCCTTCGCCTTATGGCCGGCCTGCTGCCCGGGAAAAGGGCAACTTTTCGTGACGTGTACTTTTGAGCCGGTAAACCCATTTTAGGGCCTTCGCCCACGTCAAGATCCAATCTCAGAGAATCGGCGACCAGATCGCCAATCACCAGGGGGGAAACGCCATCTTCTCGAATGTGGTCTGCCATGACCTCGTAAGCGGTAAAGACCCTGGAACAACCGTGCAGTCCCCTTTTCCTGCCATAGGTATAGCAGAAAAGCTCTGCGCCGCTCATCCTCGATAAAAACCTTCCAAACATCAAGTCTCCGCCAAGCTGTACGACTAACCCAACATCCCTTGCCCTGATCGATTCATAAAAGGTCTTTGCCCAATTGTAGGGACCGATGATGCGATAAAAGGAAAGCCTGTGGGCGCAGATTCTTTCCATGCCGGAAGCGAACTGGCATGGGAGCAACCATAATACGGATCTGATCCCCCTTTTATCGAGCTCGTAAACCAAGGGCCTAGCCCAATCCCAAAGCTCTCCCGGACCGTTTGTAAGTATATATACCGCCTTCATCGTTCCACCGTTTTCGCGATGACGTCAGCCCAAAATTTGTACGCTCCGCGATCGCCCATCTTGCTTCTGGCCTTTGCCAGATCGTTGTGTACCTTTGTTGTGTCCTTCAAATACCTTAACACCGCCTCCAGCACCGATGAAGCTTTGACCTCGCCTTGAAGCAGCTCGGGGTAAACTTCGCGCCCCAACAGTATGTTGGGCATGGCAACCCACTGCGTTTTAACCATGAGCTTGTAGACCAAATAGCTTAAAAACGAGGCCTTGTACAAAGCGACCATGAATTTATCCAACATCATGGCCTCCACGGCAGCTGTACCGCAGGCACCGATGACAAATTCCGACACGTACATCAGGTCAACTCCCTTGCCCTCAAAAAACGACAAGCCGCTATCCATTCTTTTTAGCGCCTGCCGATCGACGGAAGGCAAGCTTTTGGCGACAGAGACCACCGGATTATAGCCCATACGCTTCAGTTCGACGCCAACTTCCCTTAAAACAGGGGCAAGGCGCCTGACCTCTGTCGATCTGCTGCCCGGCAGGAGGGCAACTATGCGTTTTCCGCTATAGGCATTCATTACATCTTCGTCCGGGGCGTAATCGCACAGGTCATCCAGCAAGGGATGTCCCATCCAGCGGCTTTCGACTCCCTTGTCGATGTAAAAGCGGTGTTCGAACTCAAACAACGGGAAGCACGTTACCTCAAGATCCCTGATCACGTCAGCCCTCTTTGCCCGCCACGCCCAAGCCGTCGGCGGCGAGACATAAAATATGGGGTTTCGATACCCCTTTCTTCGAATCGCCTTAATCAAGGGTATATGGTAATCGGGGCTATCGATGACCACCACACAATCGGGCATCTCCTTCAGTACGGAATTTGCCATTCTATCTTTGAGGCGAGACAGCCTTAAAAGGCTTTTGAGGCCTTCCGAAATGCCCATGACCTGAAGCTCGCTGTAGCTCCAAACTTCATGCCCTCCCGACGTAGTGCCTTCGGGTCCGAGCATCCCCCAACAACGCCCCAGCCTGCCGTCTAAGGCCTTTATGAGGCATCCGGCATAATGGTCGCCGGAGGCCTCACCGCAGCTTAAAAATAAGCTCAATGCCTTACCCCCAGAACGGATATGTCGAAATCCGAAGCAAAACGCTTAAACTCGTCAGGTTTGATTATCACGGTCTTTCCTGCCTCAACGGCAAGGCACTTAAGACCGGCGTTCAACATGTTCTGTAACGTCCTAACTCCCACGGTAGGTAAATCGTATCGTTCGTCCTGATCGGGACGCATCATTTTTATGACTACGCCGCCCTTAGCCAGGCTGCCGGCCCTAAGCAACATAGCGTCCGTTCCCTCCATTGCCTCCACGGCAACTACTGCCTTTTTATGTACCACCAATGTCTGTCCAAAGGAGAGGGGAAGCAACACCTTTGCAATGGCCTTGCCGTATTCCACGTCCTCAAGCTCGCCATCTGTCGGAAGCCTGCCGGCAAAATGCCCCTCAGGGGCAAGCCAATCGGAGATGATTTCCCTGTAGCCAATTACCTTAAAACCTTCTTTTTCCAAAGTCAAGACTATATTGCCGAGCAAGTTGTGATCGTCGCGAGATTCTAAGCTTTGAAGTAATTTTTTTAACTGCTCGTCGTGCAATCCCTGATGATACATCAGGGTCTTCGGTACTACCCCCGCCATAATTATTTCACAGACACCCCTACGCCTCATGTCTTCGATGACGAATCCCAAGTTCAGGCTGGAAAGTTCAATTAATTCCAGGGCAAACTTCGAGAGGGATGCCTCGTGTTCTCCAAAGGAATACACTATGGGAGGATACCCCCGCGTGGTGAGACGACGCGCTATTTCAAGGGGCAGCCGACCATCACCTGCTATGATGGCAACTCCTTTAAACTGCATCGTCATCACCTGTTGGCCCTTTTGGCCGTATAAGATCCGCACAACAAAAATATCAAGTTCGGGATCCAGGCCGCCGCAAGGGGCGAGAGGTAACCGCCCTGTCCCAGGGAACGGCAAAAGGACATGAAGACGTAGTAGGCGAAGACCAAGATGATCGACACGCCGATGCCCATGCCGGATCCAGACCGCCTGCTTCCGGCTCCTACCGAAGCTCCCACCAGGGCCAGCACGACGCTTGCCCAAGGGACGGCCAGCCTGAGGTGCAAGAGGACCCATAGGGAATCGACGTCCACGCCCTGGATCTTCATCAATTTAATATAGCTGTAAAGCTCAAGGGCCGACATCTTTTTGGGATCCTGTGAGCTGGCAACTACCTGGGCAGGCGACAGCGGAAGCGTCAGTTGTTGCCTTTCAAAGCTAAAAAGAGGCTCTACCAAGCCTTCCTGGGTGACGTTAAAGACCTGGCCGTTGTAAAGCCACCACTCTCCGTCCTTCCATTCGCCGCCTTTGGCCGTCATTATACGCACAAGCTTGTCGGAGTCGAACTCCTGTATCAGCACGTCATCCATATTTCCCTCCTGAGGAAAGAGCTTTCCTATATAGATGACCCTCGACAATTTTCCGCCCTTCTCTTCCTTCAAAAACATCTGCTCCTTGAGCAACGCCGGCTTCTGTTTGGCCACCTCATACCTCATGACGTTATCGGCTGCCCTGTCCGTCAGCGGAACTACGGTCTCATTGAAAAGGAGCGCACAACCGCCAACGATGATGCTGGCCAAAATTATGGGGCGCAAGACACGATAGAAACTTATTCCGGAGGCCTTTATGGCCGTTAACTCCGACTGCGCCGCCATCTTTCCAAAGCTCAATATGGTCGCCAAAAGGGCTGCCATGGGCAACGTCAGCACCACCACGCCAGGCAGGCGATACAGAAACAACCTGAAAACGACCCCAAAGGGCACCCGGCTTTGTATGAGCAGATCGGCTATGTCAAAAAGCAGGTCTCCTGCGACAAGGAGGGTCGTAAAGACCATTACGCCGAAGACGAAGGTCGGATAAAATTCGTTTATGATGAACTTGTCCAATAACCTGAATCGAAATCCGGCCATGATGGCAACTACCGTCCCCTCTTAAGGAGCATATCGGCAACTTCCCTGACGGCCCCTTGTCCGCCGCTTGAGGCCGTGACGTAATCTGCAGTTTCTTTCGTCTCCTGTCTGGCATTCGCCACCGCTACGCCGAGGCCAGCCCACTTGATGCATTCGATATCGTTGACGTCATCGCCCATGTAGGCAACTTCCTCAGGCTTCAAGTTCAGCTTTTCGGAAAGGGATACAAGGGTAGCCAGCTTATCCTTCACGCCATTAAATACAAAGGGTATGCCCAGGTCCTTTGCTCGTTGATCGGTGGAGGCAGAAAACCTTCCGCTTATAATCGCAACCTCGATGCCCTGGCGCCTTAGCATGGCAATTCCCATGCCGTCTTGGATGTCAAAACGTTTAAATTCATGGCCTTCGCCATCCATGTAAACCGATCCGTCGGTCAACGTCCCATCCACATCCAGCGCCAAAAGCTTAATATCCATCATTCCACATCTCCCATGAAGACGCGCGCGCTGGGCCATGGCACCAAGCCTCTCCTGGATCTATCGAAGAAGCTTACTATCTCAGTGATGATGGGATCGCCAAGGCCTTGCCTTCGCATCATCTCGACAGCTTGTCTTAAGGGCAATCCATTGTGATAAAGTTGTCTGTAAATTCGCTTTATATGCTCCCTTAACGTCGAGTCAAAGCCTGCGCGCTGAAGGCCGACCTTATTTATGCCGTAGATCCTTGCGGGCCTTCCGTCCGCCAGGACGAAGGGGGGGATATCCTTTACGACCTTGGATAGGCCTCCAACCATGCACAACCTGCCTATCTTGACGAACTGATGTATTCCCACCATTCCCCCGAGATTGGCGTAATCTTCCAACTCGCAATAGCCGGCCAGGCCGCTTTTGTTTGCCACAATGACGTGATTTCCGATCCTAACGTTATGTCCCACGTGAACACCCTCCATCAGAAACACGTCATCACCGATCACGGTAGATTGCCCTTCGCCCGTGGCACGGTGTATCGTCACGCCTTCCCTTATTATTGTGCGATCGCCCACGACGACCTTCGTCCTTTCGCCACGAAAGGAATGATCCTGCGGCTCCCCGCCTATGACAGCATTTTCATATATCCTGCAATCCTGCCCAATCTGGACAAAATTAAATATCCTCACGTAAGCCCCTATTACGGTATTTTTGCCGATAAATACCTCATCTTCAATGATGCTGTAGGGACCTATGGTAACCCCTTCGTCCAGTTCGGCCTTGGAAGATACGATAGCAGTCGGATGTATGGTCCCCTTCATGTCTATCCCCTCTGCAACAAATTCTTGGCCACCACGAAGCTGAACAACGCTTCCGCAGCCATCTCATCGTTGACGCGCGCCACTGCCTTCACTTGCCCCACGCGTCCTCGCAACCTGCAAACCTTTGCCTCGGTTATCAACTGATCTCCCGGACACACGGGCCTTCGAAACTTGGCCTTGTCCACGCCCGTCAGGTAGGTGACCATGCCCTGCATGTCGGGACGAAGGACTATCATCATGGCTGCAACTTGCCCCATCGCCTCCAAGACCAGGACGCCCGGCATGACGGGCTCGTCCGGAAAATGCCCCTGAAAGAAGGGCTCGTTAATGGTAACATTTTTAAGCCCCACTATCCTTCCTTCGTCAACCTCGAGTATCCTGTCCACCAATAAAAAGGGGTACCTGTGAGGGAGAAACTCCATTATCTTGTGAATGTCAACATACTTCTCCAAGTCCATCAGCTCCAACCACCTTTACACAGCCGTCTTAATCGGTCCACCAAACGCAAGTGAAGCCTGTGACCTGCCTTGTAACCGATCACGTGCGCCTGCAGGGGCAACCCCACTAACGCCAAATCGCCCAGTAAATCCAGGGCCTTATGGCGGGCACATTCATTGGCAAAACGCATCTGGGTATCGTTCAGCAGACCATCGTTGCCGAAGACCAAGGCATTATGCAGGCTTCCTCCGCGGGCCAACCCTTCTTTTTTCAGCTCCTCCACATCCTTGAGCCTGACGAAAGTCCTGGAAGGAGCAATCTCTTCGACAAACCTTGTTCTTGTAACCTCCGCGACAAAGGTTTGAGTCCCTATGGAGACGTCATCAAAAGAGATCACGTAAGTGACCTTCAGATTTTCGCAGGGCAAGCACGCCACCCAGGCATCGCCAGATTCGTCCTCGACGCAAAGGGGAGAGCATACGCTATAAATCGTCTTTTCGGTACCTTCCCTCTCCCTTAGGCCAGTTTCTTCCAAAAGCTTGACCCATTGACCTGCACTGCCGTCAAATATGGGGATCTCGTCACCATCCACCAATACTATGATATCGTCAACGCCCATTCCGTAAAGGGCAGCCAGCAAGTGCTCCATCGTAAAGATCGTATGCCCGCTGGGCAATACAACACATGTTGAACGCCCAGGAGAGAATATATCGCACTCTCCTATGGGATAGGGCATTTGCCCCTTTACAGCGCCAATCATTATACCATCTCCCCCATCGGAGGGAAGCATCACAACCTTGCTAATCTTGCCGCTGTGTAATCCCAAGCCCTCGACTTCAATCGGCCTTTGAAGGGTTACCCTTTTCATCCTCATTGCCAACTCCTTCATGTAAGCGCTCTAAACGCAAAAGCCTTTCATAAATCTCTGGTAACCTCTGAGTCAAGGCCTGGATTTTTAGCTCCTCTCGATGATCCCGCGCCGGAAAGCCCGAGACCATCATGCCGGGCGGTATGTCCTTCGTAACTCCCGATTTGGCGGCAACTATGGAACCTTTACCTACCCTTGCGTGATCCTTGACCCCGCTTTGGGCAGCCATTATGACGTTATCCTCGATCACGGCACTTCCCGCGATCCCTGTCATGGCAACCAAGATGCAGTTAGATCCGACCTGTGCATTGTGTCCCACGTGGACGCAATCGCCTATCTTGGTACCGGAGCCGATGCGCGTGTCTCCCAGGGTGCCCCTATCGATGCTGGTCAATGCCCCAACCTCGACTTCGTCTCCTATAACCAGACCCCCAACCTGTGGTATTTTGACCAATTTGCCATCCCTACTGCAGAAACCGAAGCCCTCGCAACCCAAAGAAGCGCCTGCATGGATCAGACACCTCTTTCCTAACTTCACGCCATGATACAGGGTAACGTGAGGTTCAACGATCGTACCTTCGTCGATGAAGACGTCTTTCCCCACGAATACGTGTGCCTCCAATACGACGTCATTGGCGATCTTTGCCCCTTCCCTTACCACGCAAAACGGACCGATGTAAGCCGAAGGATGCACTTCAGCGCTTTGCGATATCATAGCCGTAGGATGCACCTCACATTTAGGCGTTCGGGGCCTCTCGAAGAGCGAAAGCAGTTTGGCAAAGGCAATCTTCGGTTCTTCTACCTCAACACCGATCCTGTCAGGCTCGAGCCAACCAAGGGGCACCACTACGGGTACGTCTTTTACCAGCTTCCTGAAGGCACTTTTTTCCCATAATACACATATGTATTCCTGAGTGACCTCCTCCGGAGATGCCACCCCTAAAATGAGCCTATCCGGGTCGCCCACGAGGCGACCGCACAAAAAGGATGCAACCTGTGAAAGTCTCCATGCATCATCGAATTTCTTCAACGTTCTTCCCCTTCCCGAACAAAGATCAAAAATTGCCTACCGCTCTAATGCTTACCTCATCGTCATCCCGCTCGTCTATGTAGAGCTCCAAAGAAAGGTGTTCGGTAAATCGATAGCCTAATGCGGCATTGTTTTCATGTTCGTCGGAATGACGCCACCAGGCGTAAAAGGCCTTAAGGCCTCCTTCAATCCACAGGCGATACCAGGTCTTATCCTCTTCAAGCTCCCTTTCGGCTCCAAGCCAAAAGTTCTTGTAGGGAGACCACCTGAAACCAAGCCTTTCCTCGCTATCGCCATCATCCAATAACATTACTGCCTCTCCATAAAGCTCGATATCCCACGAATGGAGGGGCTGCGCCTTCCGCCCGAAATGCAGTCCGAGCTCGGTAGACTTATCCTCAGTGCCTGCGTAAGCCGCCCCCCAGACGTTAAGGGTATACCTTTTGCTTTCCACGTTCACATTGGCCTTTGCTATCTTAGAGGAAACAAACTGGGATTCAACTTCTATCCTTGCCGTGCCGGAAAGCCGAGTATCTTTGAGCCTTTCGTTCACAACCCGCTCTACGTCTCTCTCGTGCTTAGCTGCCCAACCTACGGGGATCCCAATGAAGGGCGACAGGCTTTCAAGCAGCTTTTCTCGCATATCGTACTGCCAAAAGGACGGCAAAGACCTGGAAAATACGTGGGCATCTATCGCCAAGACCAGGTCTTGGCTTGCCGTAAAGGACAGCTCTACGGCATAACATTCGTCTTTTTTGCTAACCATAACATGAGGCTCCCACCCTGGAAGGCGGGAGGAGGCTATATTGCGTACTTCCTTTAAAAAGACCTCATCGGCCCAACGTAGCGCTTCGACAGGCACGCCTTGCAAAAGGCTCAAAATCTCTTCTTTCATTCCTGAGGAGTCGAGGCGAAACCACTCATCGCAGGGTGGATAAAGCTTCGGAAATGTAACGTCTGCCTCCCAGCTATTTGCCTTAACGGGAATAAGCTCTATAAATACATCGTCTTTACCGGCTATACGAAGGGCATTTACCCTGTAACCTTCAAAGATCCTCTCGGATACCATGGCAAGAAGCCTTTCCTGATCCTTTAACTCGTAGGATGGCATCTCCTTCATGACAGCGATGATGCTTCCCCTTATGGCATCGGCAAGCCATTCGGGCGGACCTGCAACGACTACGCTGCATTCCGCCCCTTTAGGCCTGCAAAAAACTGCCCATAAAAGCAGAAAAGCTACCCCCCACAGGCGTTTCATGTCGCCCTTTAGAAAAGCTCACCAAACCCGAAGTGCGTATAGGTCTCGTACTCTCCTTCGGCCAGATCTATGCGCAAGTTGCCAAGGGGGGTCCTCACGCGAACGCCAATGCCGTAGGAATCGTGCAGATCCGACAGGTCGAAGCTCGAAGATCGGCTTTCGCCATGGCCTACGGTCCTATAAAGATAATCTATCAAGGGATCGCTATCCCCCCAGGCGTTTCCGGCGTCGTAGAAAAATACCAGCCCAAAGGCCTGCTCGATGGGTATCCTAATCTCGAAGTTGGCCAAAAACATCTCCGTACCGTAGAACTCGTCCTCTTCATAACCGCGAAGGTCCTTGTCTCCGCCCAAGAAATACTGATCCATGAATGGGATCTCGCCGCTTGAAAAGCCGGTCCTCACGCGGGCGGCGAAAATCACAGGGGTATCTTGCGTACCAAGGTCGATATCGAAGATCTCTCCTATCTTGGTTACAGGCGTGTAATATTTGGCTTCAAGCCAGTATTTGGTGAAGTTCCATTCGCTGCCCAGGAAATCCAGGGCCTGTTCTACGTTTAAGCTGACGACATCTCCCTTTGGATAGCTCAGGTACTCGTCCAGCGTGGATCGTTGCAATCTGCCACTGATTGAGAAGGTCTTTCCCGATTGCATGTGTTCGTCGAAGTACATTCTTCGGATTTCGTCCACGTCTTTGCCCTTGTATTTGCCCGTAGTGTCATTCGCGCTGACCTGAATGGCTGCTCGATCAAATTCGCTATACCAGTATATATCATCGTAAGATATTTCAGAATCGTGCCAATCAAGCGTTGCATACCAGCTTAACTTCGGATCGCGTTTGAACTTCTTGCCAGCCCCTATGGATATGCCTGTCCTGGACTCCTCGTATTCGAACACCGACTCCCCGCCTATGTAGTTTTCTATGTCGTCCCACTCCCACTTATAGAGGTTTATCCTCCAGGAGTAGTAGTCCGTGTCCATGTAGGGCTCCTCGTAAGTTATCCAATATTGTTCTCTGTCTCCCGTCTCAAATCCGACGGATGCGGTGCGTCCCAATCCCTTCCAGTTGGTGTCCTCGTAAGACAAGCCTCCGCTCCATCCGCTGCTTGAGCCATGCCCTATAGACAGGCCAATCCTGCCCGTCCTTTGCTCTTCCACCGAGACAACGATGTTAACTAGGCCGGGGTCCTCCGTTGGCTCAAACCCTACGTTTACCGTCTCGAAGTATCCCAGCTTCTGCAGCTTATTTAGGGAATGCCTAAGGATCTTGGCGTTGAAGTGATCCCCTGGTTTAAGCTTTATCTCGCGCTCTATTACGTAGGTCTTCGTCTTCTCGTTGCCCTGAATTGCGATCTCGCCGACCTTGGGCTCCAGGATCTTGACCGTAATGACGCCATCCTCTATCCTAACGTCCTGCACACGCATCATGGCGTATCCATCTTCCTGATATTTGTTTCTTATCCTCTCGAGGTCGTGCCTGAAGAAGACGGAGTTGAAGATGTTGCCAGGCTTCGTAAAGACAAGCTCTTTAAGTTCATCCTCGCTATATACTTCGTTTCCCTCAAACCTTATTTCCTTTACGACAGGGTTTTCCTGCACCACGTAAACTACCCTTGTTCCCCCTTCGACGGGTTCAACTCTTACGTCCACATAGGAAAAAAAGCCGAGGTTGTAAATGGCCTCCACGTCTTTGTCCAGCTGTTCTTTGTCCACCGGCTGATCGACCTTGACTCCGACGACCGATAATATGTAGTTTGCATCGACCTGCTGATTGCCCTCCACCTTCAGTTCCACTACGTTGGGATAGGACTGGGCAAAGACAAAAGATGAGCTCGATAGCAAAAGAAGTGCACTAATCAATATAAGTCTTACGCAAAACCTCATCCCCAAGATCACTCCTTCAGTTTGAAAACTCCACAGCTGTACCGCTTTGATCGCGTAGGGCCTTCTCCCCTCGCTGAACCAATTTAAGGAAATCTTCCAGCATAGTTTCCTCAAATGATACATCGCGGTGCCCATGCTCGCGTAGGCCCTTTTGCTCATTTTTTATCACATTTGAAGAAGATGTGGGCTTGGAAGTCCTGGAAGAAGGACCTTTTATAATTTGCCCTTCGCCCTTCGCTTTACTCAGTTCGTAAGCCCGCGCCACGTTCGTATCGCTTAAGCTCTTCCTCAAAGCCAAGATAAACCGCTCTTCATCGTCTGTTATAAGGCTCATATGAAGTGAACTGCTTTCCCCTTTTGTGATCTCGTTTGCCTCGTTTTGCCCATTAAAGCTATCCATGGAAACGGGCAAGGCAACGGCCATCAAAAATATAGCTGCGACAAATAGTGACGACAAAAGCTGCGAAATATTTCGCCGTCTGGGAGTACTGTCCGACACGGCCAGGGACAGGATTTCATCCTTGGCGATGCGCATCTCGGCCTCGGCACACTCAAGCTCCACGATGACATCCCTTGGATTTCCGCGCCTCCATGCCTCTAAGCTCCTATCTATCCATCGCCTTATTCTCAAAAGACGCCTTTCCATGAAGGCCCCCTCCCGGATTTATGCCTTTAATTAGGTTACCCCAAAGACCTTCTTCAGCTTCGCTATGGCTTTCCTTCTAATTCTGTAGATGTAGCTGATGTCCACCCCTTTCCTTCGAGCCAGCTCCTTGACGGTCAAACCCTTTATATGGATCGCCGTTATGATCTCGGCTTCGCTGGCGGTTAAAGACCCCATTGCCTCTTCAAGGTCTACAAGCCAGTCTTCATCGTAAAACAGTTCGCGCCGATAAAATGTCTCGTCTATTTCGACCGGCTCGGGCGCCTTGGCCTCGGACCTTTCCAGGAAATTGATCATATGACCCTTGACGCGATAATACGCATAGGTGATGAACTTAACCCCTCGCGTCGAATCGTACCTGTCAACGGCCTCTATGAGGGCTACCATGCCCTCCTGTATCAGATCCTGATAGGAAGATGGAGACACGTGCAACTTACTTGCGAGCCAAAACACCATTGGCCTATAAGAAATTATCACCTCTTCGCGCGCTTTTTCGTCACCCGATTTCACCTTTTCCCATAAATCTTTTTCAGGAAAGCCGTCCTTAAAAGCGGAGTCGAGGCGCATTTCACCGTCTCCTTCGTCTGATCGGTTTTGCTATACCAACACGGGAAGATTGGGCACCAGCCCCTCATCGTCGACCAGCAAATGCAAGGTATCGTTGGCAAAGGCAAGCATCACCCTGTCGCTTCCCAGTTCCATCGATGTCAAGCTGCAGTTATCTATGCGAATCCTCCAAGATGCCGAGATATCCATCGCAAAAAGTCCCACCAGGGCAGCCCTTATAGACCCACCGTGGGCGACGACCAGGATGTTTTCGCCTGCATCGTTTAAGATTTTCTTCATCCCGCAGGTAACGCGTTCTACAACTTCGGTAAAACTTTCCCCCTTAGGGATCTTGACCTTTTCGGGATTTCTCCTCCAAAGCCGAAAGCTTTCCGCGTAAGACCTTTCTATATCGGGCGCCGTCAACCCTTCCCAGGCACCGAAGTTCATCTCGCAAAGCTCTTCGTAAAAGCCCTTTATGGGAACGCCCAGGGTCCTTGAGACTATATGTGCTGTCTCCTTTGCCCGAGAAAGCGGACTTGCATATATGGCGTCTATGTCTAAGGACGTCAACCTCAGAGCGGCTCTTTGAGCTTGTAAACGACCTTCCTCGTTTAGCGGAACGTCACTTTTTCCCTGATAGCGAAATTGTCCGTTCCATTCAGTTTTGCCGTGGCGCAATAAAAATATACGCCTCAAAAGTAATCACCTCATCGGATGTATTATAAGTATAATGACATAAAAAGTCTTTATCGCCATCATCCCGTATTAAAAATAAAAAGCCCCCGTCTCGTCAGGGGGTCATATACGCGAACAGCTGTGTATTCAAGGAACCGAGAAATTAAAGCGACAATATCTTACTAGTTTTCAGGATGCGATTTTTTAATGACAGAACCTAGGACTTCCACATCCCGCGTTTGGGCAGAAAGCCTGTTGGAGTCAGCCACCTCTTCGGTAAGTTCCTTGCGCAGCACCAAGACGTCCTTCGGCGCCCTAATCCCCAGACGGACCTGGCCCTTTGCTATTTCTACGACCATTACTTCGATGTTATCGTTGAGGATCAGAGACTGGCCTTCCTTACGAGAAAGCACAAGCATTTAAGGGGCACCCCCCTTGCCCGATGCCCTTTGAGCCTCAAGGAAGGCATTTTTAATGTTTTCTCTTGTTGTATCATCAAAGATATAATGCCGTATTCCATAATCTTCTCTTTGACCTATCACTTGCTTGCCCAGACGCTCCGCAATGTTTATGACAATTGGGGCACGAACGTTAGCCGTTGCTTCCCACGGTGCATTCTCCGGAACGGCCACAACCACGAAAAAGCAAAGCTCGTTTAGTGGAGCTTTCAGGTCTTTTATGTCGCCTTCACATAGCTGGGGATCGTATTTGGGAATTATAAACTCTGGCGGCATCACTGGAAGGGCGACATCGCTATCTTCAAGGCTTTGAAGCCATTTTATGGGATTGCCTTCGTCGTCGTCACCTAGAAGCAGCCATCTTTTGTGGTCATCGAAACCGGGAATTCCCTTGGGGAAATAGAGGACATCGTCTTCGCTGTATTCTAACAACCCAAATCTAAGGGTCTTAAATTTTTGCATCAAATTTGCCTCCAGACGCAATCCACATCAAACGATACAGATGGAGCCGGCGGGCGGACTTGAACCGCCAACCTGCGCATTACGAGTGCGCTGCTCTGCCTGTTGAGCTACACCGGCTTAGGCACTTCAACTACACAATGGCGGTCCCAACGGGATTCGAACCCGTGCCGCCGCCTTGAAAGGGCGGTGTCCTAGGCCTCTAGACGATGGGACCGCTTTAAAGTTTAAAAACCTGGTGAGCCGTGCAGGATTCGAACCTGCGACACCCGGATTAAAAGTCCGGTGCTCTGCCACCTGAGCTAACGGCCCCCATTTTAATTACCATAAACCCCTCAACCGAGCAATAGCAAATTATCACAGGTCGCAAGAATAGTCAACATCCCCTACCCATGTAGACAAAAATTTTTCTGCATCCTCGACCAATTTTTTGCCCTCTTTGATCTGACGCCTCACCTCAGCAAAAGAAGTACCGCCGTATGTATTGCGCCTTTCTACCGAAGAACGGGGATTGAGGTTTGCGATCATCTCCTCGTCGATATGGGGGATAAGGTTGCGCCACTCCTCCAAGCTTAAGTCCGAAAAACCCTTATTTTTGCTTAAGCACCACTTTACGGCCTTGCCAACAAGCTCGTGAGCCATTCTAAAGGGGATGCCCTTTAACACCAGGTATTCAGCTACATCCGTTGCAAAGATGAAGCCGTCGTCAAAAGCTTTTGATGCACCTTTAGCGTTTACCTCCACTCTTAAAATCAAAGGAGTCAGCACATCAAGCATCCCATGCAGGGTTTGCAATGTCCTCATCAGTCCGCGCTTGTCCTCTTGCAGGTCCCTGTCGTAGGCTAGGGGTATGCCCTTTAAAGTAACGGCGAGATCAACGTAGCCGGCCAGGATCTGTCCGGTTTTGCCTCTAACCAGCTCCAATACATCAGGATTTTTTTTCTGCGGCATGATGCTTGAACCCGTGCAAAAGGCATCAGGAAGGTCCAATATACCGAACTCATCGCTGTTATATATTATCAAGTCCTCGGCCAGTCGGCTGCAATGCACGGCAAATAAAGAAGCGAAGTGGTGAAAATCTGCTAGGTAATCCCGACTCGCTACGGAATCTATGCTGTTTTCCGTCGGCTTGCAGAACCGGAGTAACTTGGCTGATAATTTGCGATCTAATGGAAGCGTAGAACCCGCCAGGGCCGCCGATCCCAAAGGACATTCGTTCAATGCCTCGAAGGCCGCCTTAAGGCGCAAGAAATCCCTGTTGAAAGCCCAAAAGTGCGACATCCAGTAATGCCCCATGCTGATAGGTTGGGCACGGCGCAGGTGGGTGTAACCTGGAACGACGAAATCGATATGGCTTTCGGCACGATCGAGCAAGGCCTCAAGAAAGGCCTTCAACTTGCTGCCTATCTGAATCAGTTGATCCCTTAAAAACAGCCGCAATGTCGTTGCTATCTGATCGTTACGGCTCCTTCCAGTATGAAGCTTTTTGCCGATGTCACCCAGAAGTTCGGTAAGGCGAGCCTCTACGTTCATGTGGACGTCTTCAAGCTCTATCTGCGGCTTTAGTTTCCCGCTTTTAACCTCTTCCAGCACCTGATCCAAGCCTCGGATGAGGGCACCTTCCTCTTCAGCGCTTATCAGGCCAGCCGAGGCCAATGTCCTGACGTGAGCCTTGCTTCCCCTTATATCGGCCTCGGCCAGTTGCCAGTCCATATCCAGGGACTGGGTGAATTTTAGAACGACTTCAGCCGTGTCTTCACTAAACCTGCCCTTCCACATCTCCTAATTTACCCCCCAACATATGCCCTTTACATCAACTGCATCCTTTTCGGTAACGGCAGCGGCTATCACTCCCCATAAAAGATCGCATTCGCTATGGGTATAGCGATCCGCGCCAAAAAACTCCAAGACCGCCGAGATAACACAAAGGCCGCTTACTATGATATCGGCCCTGCCGGGTTCAAGGCCTGTTAAATGTCTTCTAGTTTCCACATCCATTTGCTTCAAAAATTCAATCAGGCTTTCTATATCTTTTTCTTCAATCCTGGTGGCATGCACCTTCGACGGATGGTAATTTTTAATTGGGATGCCCTTAAGGATCATTGCCGCCGTCGATGATGTGCCGCCAACGCCTATTATTTCCGCGACCTGCATCATCGAACCTTCCTTTAAAACCTCGCGCAATTTAGAACATACATGGTTCTTAATGGCTACTGTATCTTCGTCAAACGATGCCTTTATCCTTATGGCTCCCAAAGGCAGGGAGACGTTAAAATTTTTGCAACACAGCTCCAAGCTCCCGCCCCCAAGGTCAAAGACCAAGGCGTCGTTCACATCCATCCCCAGCAGGGCACCTCTGTAACTGTAGAGAGCCTCCTGCCTGCCATCCAGTATCCTAAGAGCAAGGCCGGTCTTTTTTTCTACGATATCTGCTATTTCGTGGGCATTAGATGATGACCTCAGCGATTCCGTGGCAAAGATAACTCTGTTATTCAAAGGCACATGTAGGGCATCAAGCCTTTTCCATGCTTCTTCTACAGTCAGCAGCGCCATGCTTAAGACATCTTCTTGTATCACGTATTCGCCATCCCTTAAACCTCGGCCCAGACGTATCGTCCAAATTCCCGAATCGAGGTAATATAGAAGCCCACTTGCCCTCTCAACTGCCAAAAACCTCAAAGAATTTGACCCTATATCCACAGTGCCAAAGCGAGATGACAACGCTATCCCCTCACGTTCAAGGTCAATTTATGCAAAACCTGTCAGGTTCCTCGCATTCGACCGTCGACAAGCGCTCTTTGAGCCATGACTCTGCCGGGTGTTTGCGTAGCGCCAGCCACGAAGCCACCTGCAGGTGGAGGCATTTGACGTTAAATCCGCTGCGACGGGCTATTCCGCCCACACCGGACAGACGCAGCCTGTCCATCATGCCTTTCCTGGCTTTTTGCAAATATCGCCTTTCTCCTCGAGATAATAAAGCAAGCCTCAGCAAAGCGTGTTCTACGTTGAAATCAAGCCAATCTCTGTCATCTGCATTGTCCTTCATAAATTCTTCAAGCTGCTTTATACCCCCCAAGGCCTCCATCTGGCTGCACATCATCGCCAGAAAGGGACACGACAGCCAAAAAGTCGTCGGAAAGGGTTTACCGCGAAAAAAAGGGACACACAGCAAAACCTGAGGCATCCCCCACCTGCAACGCCTAGCAATGCCCAGGGCAATCGCAGGTTCAAAAGATCTTCCCCTCATCTGATGCATAAGAGCACTGCTGTCCCTAGGCCGAAGTGGCCATACATACAAAGGGGGCACATTGGCCCCCTTTGTATGTATAAATCTGCACGATAAATTATCTTTTGTTGCTGGCCTTACGCTTTCCGCTTTTTTTGGTATCGCCCAATTTTTGATACAGATCGGAGATCTTCTCATCGCTCAGCTTCATGAACTTCATGAGCTTCTTCTCGAAATCATCCTCGCCGTGTTGTTGGTGGGAAGACCTGACTTCACCATCGCCAGCAGCGGAAGAGCGAAGCGCCTTAAGCGAAAGATCGATACGACCTCTCTCGTCGATCTTTATCACCTTAGCCTCAACTTCTTGTCCTAAGCTTAAAACATCTTCGACCTTCTTCACATATCCTTGAGCTATTTCGGATATATGTATCATTCCCCTTTGTCCATTCTCAAGCTTTACAAAAGCTCCATAAGGAGTTATCTTCTCCACCACACATTTAACCACTTCATTGACCTTCACCGAGGTGGTCGTTTCTTGCCCGTTGCTCATAAGATACCTTATACCTCCATTTGTTCGTTTTTTTAGATTCTCAGAAACTTTCTACGATGATATATGATAGCACAAACTACACCCTGTTTCGATGCAGTCCTAACCACCTCCACATATTTCGGGCTTCATGGGTACCCAAAGCCAAAACACATCCTCCCCTTTACTTTGTCCATCGAGCTTTCGACACAATACCAAGCAATAAGGAACATCACTACCGCGTTCGTTTGAGTACCATACAAGTAATATGCCATCTTTTTTGCTTAAGACCAATTTCACGACTTTGCTCCTAATTATAGGGCAAAATGCGGCAATAAGGATAGTCCCTTTCTCGCAAAATTTTCCCCTGCTTGCGTAAACCGCTTTATTTGTCCTGGCTTGAGGCAGGGCCTTGCAGAGATTGACCTTCGAGCGGACCGAAGCGAGTTTGTGCAATTTCACTTTTTTTAAATCTACGCCTCTCCACTCCAACATGGCTTTATTTACCTTAACATCATTGGCACATAAGCTTATGTTATATACCTTGAATACAACATCCTTGGGGAAGGACCAATTTTCGGTTCTCACGCCGATATTTGGGTTCAATCGTTTAATTGCCACTTCAAAACCGGCATCCTTAACCTCCACAAGATGGCCTGCTAGCGGAATAGAGCAAACTTTGATCCTGCCAAACAAGAGGCGTTTTATGCGGTCCATAAAGCGTTCGTCCATTAGCTTTCCTCTATAACTACGTCCAATGCCTTTATTATTCGTTGAAATGGTTCGAGCAAGTCCATGTAACAGGCGGCTTCCTCTAGGATGTGCAAGACGGCTTCGATTTCCGTTTCCTGAAAGGAAAACCCAAAATGCACTCTGATAGGGGGACCAACCTCTTCTGCCTGTAAGAGCAAGCTTTCGCCGTCAGGCAACCGTTCAAAGGCACCCCTGCTTTCTAAGGGCGAACCGGCATATCGCTCTATTGATATTACGTAGGTCTTTAGCAGCGAGCGAGCCGGTCCAATCAGCGACGGATCCTGGCAAATCAAAACTTCGGGCTTCTTTTCAATTGATTTAATCAAATTCTGGAGAATCAATTCCTCTTTAAGATAGGCTTCTAAGGCATTTCCGTACAATACCTTCTCCAGCTTGCTGGGTCTTATGGGCTCTACATACTTGAACTCAACGGGGATACCCCTGAGGTCTGTCACCATTGCTGCACCGGTATAAATATCTTTATCGCTCTGGGACGAGACGTACAAATAACCGATAAAAAGATCTTTCTTTAACGATTGTCCGTAAAATTTAGGCATAAATATCCAATCCCTCGTGTTTTTCTTCAGAATTTACGCCAGCATCAGCGTTAGCCAGTTGACTTCTGCGCTTCTTTTTGCCGGAGAAATTTCCCCTTTTAGGGGAGTTGCGATCGTCAGCAGCCAATTTATTTGTTGCCGGGGTATTTTCCTTGCGCTTAACTTGAGACTGGTCGCGCTCTGCTGCCTCAATTGCCTCCTGTCTCATGGCAAACTGTGACGCCGAGGAAGCTGCATCCTTCGTTAGAAGATCTTCCTGTCCCGCTTTTAACATCGTTATCTGCCACTGAATCGGACGCAACATGACGCCTCACCACATTAAAAATAAGGTGAAAACTTGATCTCTCCCTTATCGTAATAAAATGTCACATATTCCATTTTCTCTTTAACCATATAAATGATACCACGCATATTTATTATGACACCCGGATAGCATACACCCTTAACCTTTACTCTGCACGCCTCATTTATCTTTGCTACCTCTTGCTCCAGTTTCTGCCTTTGTGCCTCGTAAAATTCCAAGTTATACTGCAACTGTAACTTCATCTTAGACAATTGCAACATTAATGCCTTCTTAGACTGATCGATCTTGCCTTGGGCTTCAAGCTTTCTTATGTAGTTGAGGTTATTCTCAATGCCATTAAGCTTCTCCCTAAAATCCTCCAGCTTTTCCAAGACCGACTTTAGTTCTTGTTGTAGCGACGGTACAACTCCTACCTGGATCTCAGTCCTTGTTCCAATTTCGTTTCCAAGAGTGACACAGGATATCTCAAAACCGGCAGATGAGCTTCCTCCAACTATAATGCCCTTCCTTCCGCCCATGACCGTTATCTTCTCCGTGGCCATGACGGTGCTGTGCATGATTGATCTTTCCACTATGACATTGCTGTTGCTTTTAACATAAGCCTGATCTATAAATAATGCCATTATATCGGACTCTGCCTCTATGCTAGCCTTGCCCATCCCCCTTATTCCGCCGCGAATCATCACTTTGCCTCCGGCCCGCAACGTAGCGGCTTCAACTACACCGCCAACCTGGATATCGGACCCCGCAACCACACTGAAGCCATCGCGTATCGACCCTTTAATTACAACGCTTCCTATAAAATTTATGTTTCCAACTCCGTAATCCACATCTCCATCGACTTCGTAAACCGGCATCACGTGCAGTTTTCCATCCCTAAGCACCAGGTTGCCATCGATTGTGGCAATCAGTTTTAATCCGTCTTCCGAGATTTCCGTATTATTGCCTTTAGGGAGGCTTTTATCCCTTGCTTGTCTCGCCTTTATGGGCTTACCAAAGACATTTATGCCGTCCCGGCCTTCCTTCGGAGGCGTCTTTTCAGCCAACGCTTGACCTTTTAAGACGTTGATGACAGCACCAAGCTCCCTCAAATCCACTCTGGCAACATCTGGATCATCAATTTTTGGTTTTAGCCTTTCCACATCAACTTTTAGAGCTATTACGGCATCCTCGCCGTTTACCGGCTTTATCCCCTCCGCAACCACTATCCATTGATGCCCCAATTTTTCCGAGCATATCCTTTTCAAGACATCTTCCTTGATGCCGAAAACTACGCCTCTCTTCTTTAGCTCTGCTTCCAAATCCTGGGGGGATGGCCAATTTCTTTCGTCCAGTGGAGGAATTATATGAATTGAGGCAGTAAGACCGTCTTCGGATACTTCGACCTCAATTATAGCTTCCTTGGCGCTGGGAGGAACTTGATCTGAAACCCTAACTACCTCTCCTCTTCGTTGGTCTATAATCTCTTCAATGAGGCCCTCTTCAACGTCTATACCCTGACGTTTAAGGTAGCCTATTATCTCAATTTTGCCAACTTCGACATCAGGCTTTACCTCTAAATATACACCGTCTTCACGCACATAGACCGAAAAGGGCCGAGAGTCCACCTCTTTTTCACCTCACGCACTCATATAATTTTTTTGTCCTCCGTCTTGAGCATCACCTTCAATGAAGTCAGGGCTTTGCCGTGAATTTGAGATACCCTGGATTCAGTGACGCCAAGTGCCTCGCCAATCTCCTTAAAGGTGAGTCCTTCGTAATAATAAAGCGATAATACCAGCTTTTCTTTTTGAGGCAATTTTTCCAAAGCACTCTTCAACTTCTCATGTTCATCGTTGCTCTCCGCCACTTCCTCCGGGCTGGGCGAGGAGTCAGGTATCAGCGCTCCCCTTTCAACTTCTCCCTCTTCCAAGGAAATTACCTCATCGAGAGAGATCACAAAACTGCGACTCATGAGCTCATAAAGCTCCTTCAATTCTTTTTCGTCCATTCCAAGCTTTTTCATTAGTTCTTCATCGTCGATCTTGTTTCCCTGTTCCGCCAAGATTTCAATGGCCTTTTCCAGGCGCTGAATTTTATCGCGAGCGCTTCTCGAAAACCAATCATATCGCCTTAGCTCGTCAAGGATAGCTCCCCGAATTCGCGGAAAGGCAAAGGTATTAAATGATACCCCGCGGGAAGGATCATATCTATCGATGGCATCCAATAACCCCATCACGCCAAAGCTCAGAAGGTCGTCCTGGCTTAGGCCTACCGGTATCACTACCGACATCCTATTGGCCACATAACGAACCAATGGAAGGTGGATGCGAACAATTTCTTCCTTTAGCTCGCCTGATTTGGTAGCAATATATTGTTGCCAAATTTTATCCACGGCTTCCCTTGTAGGCCTTTTGGTCAATATTTCTACCTCCTAAAAATAAATAACAACAAGACAAGGATAATAATTATTAATATTAAAATTAATGGATATATTGGCTTCTTTTGAATTAATTTATCGGCAACTTTAACTTTCAGTTCTCCTGAGCTTTTAAATATACCTTCTATTCCATCAGATATAAAAAGCCGCACTAAATAATGACCGCTCGGCAAAACTTGAACAGATTTTACCTTAAAAGCCGGAGATAACTTATTTACTGAAAATAATTCATTTACAAATCTGCTAACTGGGCTAGAAGAAGCAATCGATACCTCAACCGTGTCGTTTTCTTTTAAATCGGCAACAGCTTTGCCGTGAATAGCGTCTAACACGGGGATACAAGTCAATACCACGTCCTGGACAGCCTGTTGTTGGCTCTTTCCTTCATCTTCCTTGGGTTGTACTTCCTCCACGTCTTTCTTCGCAAGAGGTGATAATTTAAACCTAATTTCATTAAATCTCTCAACGTCAATTTCAGCTATCAAATCAAACCTGAATACGTTCATAATCGCTTGAGACAATGCTTTTTTAACTTCCGTTAAGTCGATCTTTTCCGAAAAAAGTTTATTTAAAGTTGTATTATTAAAAAAATAATATAACAAATCTTCAAAGCGCCTATAATTTTTGTCGCCTTTGACCACCTCAAGCTTGTCTATATAGGAAAATACAGATTCCCATGCTGCCTTGATATCAAAGCTTTGAGGCAAATCACTAGAACCAATCCAGCTTTTTAAAGCTAGGATCTCGCCTGTAACTCCTTGCGCAACAAGGCAAAAGGCACCCTTTAAGTCGTCTTTTTTCCTGGACTGAAACTTCCCCTTGACCGCTACGTAACATGGAGCTACATCTTTAATGATGTCCACCAATTTATGCAAATCACCTTTGCTATGCTCAAATAGTGACTTGATATCCTCCGCCGGAATGCCGATTTGATCGGAAAGAAGTCGAACTAAAGTCATATCAATTGTGTTCTCTTCAGTCTCGGCAGTCTCGGCAGTTTCGGCAGTTTCAAGTTTACCCTTTTTTTCTGCCTCCTCCACTTTAGCCAAACTCCCTTCAATTTGTCCCTATATTTAATATTTACAGCTTTTTTACTTCGGAACCTATCACCTTTACTATCATTATCCAATTATCAGTGTAAAACTCAACGCTACGCCCCTTATTGCCACCCACATCGCTAGCTACTAGGGGAATCCCGTATTTTTCGAGCATTTTCTTTGTGGTTTCGATATTGCGCTCACCGATAGCCAAGAAAGAGCCAGAGTTTTTTCCTGGGATCGAGAACATCTGAGCCCCTCCGGCCATTTTGGCCTTAAGCCTGGATTTCAAGGCCCCCAAAGCTATTAAGTCTTCAATCAGCTTGGGGACAGCCGTATCGGCATATTTGCCAAGTTTTTTAACATCCTTGTCTTCGTGATTATTGGGTAACATGATGTGGCTCATCCCAGCCACCTTGGCTATATCGTCATATATTACTAGACCTATACACGAGCCCAAGCCAAGGGAAGTAAGCACCACGGGATGTTTAGCCACCACTATATCCCCCATACCAACATGATAGACTGACGTCATGGTATCAGAGCACCCCTAGCTTGGAAAGAAGCGTAGATAGAGATTGAGGATCCGGCAAAAGCATGACATGACCGCCCAGAGAATTCTTGTTGTTGGCAACGCAAAGTTTAGTCTCAGATATTATGGCCACTTCTCCTGTCATACCATAATAGGCAGCCAAAAGATCGAGTATGGCCCCCAACATATCGTGGGCAATGGCCGGAACCGTGACCGGCAAAGGGCAGTTTATCATGGTACTTATGGCATTCAAAAAAGAACTCAATACGATATTGCCTACCTCCACCAACAGACTGTCGGCAATTTGGTCAATTTGATCCTGGAGCAGATCTCCAAGATCCTTTTTAACCAATATATTGACTAACTCTTGGGCCGTTTCTTCGCTCATTATCCATAACATATTTCCGGAAATTTCTCCCTCGAACCTTAAATAAACAGCACAAACCAACTCCGTGGGTGAGGCATATCTGTCAGTCAGCTCATATATGGACACCAATTCCGCCTTAGGAACATCCATGGTCACGACGGACCCCAACAGTTGAGATAAAGCCGTAGCGGCATTGCCAGCCCCTATATTCACGGTTTCCCTGATTACATCCAGATGGAAAGGACTCAGCTTCCCCAGCTCGTCATATTCCATCTTTCTATCACCAATTGCCGACGCCAGCCACATCCAATATCAAAGCAACCTTGCCATCACCCAAAATCGTGGCTCCCGCCATACCCCGAACCTTTGATAGGAGCTTCCCCAAAGGTTTTATAACTATATCCTGTTGGCCTATCAGTTCATCGACTATGAGACCACGACGTTTGCCGCTGGCACCTGCTCGTACCACAACGACGGGAAATTCCTCTCCATCTTGCTCAACTTCAGGATAGTTTAATAATGACTTCAAATTATGAAGCGATAGAATCTCCCCCCTAACGGTGGTAACCAGGGATCCATGTACATGCTTGACGTCTTGTTTATCTACTAATAACGTTTCCTCAACGTTTTCCAGAGATATTGCATAAGTTTCATCGCCTATGCGTATTAAAAGGGCTAGAACTATGGCCAATGTCAAGGGCAACTTTAGAATTACCTTGGTGCCCTCGTCCACCTTTGACGTTATGTAGAACTGCCCGCCAAGGGATTCAACCTTGCTCTTCACCACATCCATGCCAACCCCGCGACCGGATAGGTCGGTCACCTTATCGGAGGTGCTGAAACCCGGAAGGCATACGAGTGCCAGGGCATCTTCATCTGGCATTAATTCAGCTTCCTCTTTAGTGATTAGCCCTTTTTCAATCGCCTTTTTCTTGACAACCTTCGGGTCAATTCCCTTACCGTCATCCATTACCTCTATAACGACGCTGTTGCCCTCCTGGTAGGCCGCTATCGTGATTGAACCCCTGCGAGGCTTGCCTTTGGCTATCCTTTCCTGTGGCGGTTCTATTCCGTGATCGATGGCGTTTCGCAAAAGGTGAATCATGGGATCCCCGATCTCATCTATCAATGTCCTATCGAGCTCCGTTTCGCTTCCCTCTATGAAAAGCTCGGCCTCCTTTCCCAAGCTCTTACACAAATCTCGCACCATCCTGGGGAACCTGTCAAAGACGTAAGCAACCGGCACCATCCTCAATTTTGTAACTATTTCCTGGATTTCCGTCGAGATCCTGCCCAACTGCAACAGCGGCTCCTCAAATTCACTTAAGCCTGCCTCCGCTGCCAGCCGCTCAATGCGCGCCCTCCCTATGACCAATTCTCCTACCAAATTCATCAGTTTATCCAGCCTGCCTATATCGACTCTCACGGTAGTGCTCTGTTGTTTTTTTATAGAGCTCAAAGCACCGTTCAAAGCGCTCTCTTGACTCTTCGTCTCGACCAGATCATGACCGCCTTCATCTTTGTGGTTGGCGACTTCCTCGGCGCCCAGCCCCTCGGGCTCAGATTCGATAATCTCGACAGCAAAGGCATCGATATCGACAATTGATGAAATAATCTTTTCAACTTCCTCTTTTGGCTCCTTAGTGGCAAGATAAACGAAAAAGCTATCATCGAAATTCTCTTTCTCGAGGTCCTCTATGGAGGGCACAGTTTTAATGATCTCACCTATCTCATCGAGACGCGTAATTACCAAGTACACCCTTGCAGACTTGAGGGCACAATCTTCAGCTATCTTTACAAAAATTTTATAAACATCCATTCCTTGTTTTCTTGCCTTATCAAACCATCCCAATTCCAAGGAGCTTAAACTGTCAACCGCATGGGGTTCTACCTTTTTAGCGACAGTCTTGCTATCTCGGTTAAAGGCCGCCTTTATACCGCTTGCAACTTCTCGTAATTTGTCGCCCAATTCCCCCTCTTTGCCGCCTTCCCTGATTTTTCCGATAGCTGCAGAAAGAAGGTCAAGACATTTGAACATTAGATCGATATCCTCTGTCTTCAATTCGTATTCATCATTTCGAGCCAGATCCAGCATATCCTCTAAAGCATGAGTCAAAGTAGATATGCCTTCGTAACCCATCGCTGCAGCCATGCCCTTAAGGGTGTGCGCAATACGAAATATTTCATTAATGGTATCTCGAGAATGGGGATCTTTCTCGAGCAACAGGATTAAGTCGTTCAGTTCCTCCAAATGCTCACTGGATTCATCCAAAAAGGCAGATAAATACTCGCTCATATCCATCGCCATCAGCTCCGTTCTTTTGCTGCTCTCTATTGCTTTTGCCTTATTACGGCCATTTCTTCTAAGCGTCCAGGTATGACATCAAGCGGAAGAACCTCATCCACACCACCAGATTCTACCGCTGCCTTGGGCATCCCGTATATCACGCAGGTCTCGCTCGATTCCGCTATTACGTAACCTCCCTTTTGTCGAATTGCCTTTGCCCCTTCGGCTCCGTCGCGCCCCATACCTGTAAGTATTACACCTAAAGATGCTCCACCGACAGTATCGGCCACGCTTAAAAACAAGAAATCCGCAGCAGGCTTAACCGAATGAAGTGGAGGCATGTCCGATAAACGACACACCAACTGTCTCATCTTATTGTATTCTACTATAAGATGACTACCCCCTGGGGCAACTACTGCCATACCGGGCTTCAACGGTAAATTGTCGTATCCTTCTACTACCTCAAGTTTAGAGACCTCATTTAATCTCTCCGCAAAGCTCTTGGTAAAGCCCTTGGGCATGTGCTGAACGATCACTATCGGCGCCATAGATGTAGTTTCTATTTTTTCTAATATTCTCTGTATGGCCCGAGGCCCTCCCGTTGACGCTGCAATAGCCACCAATTCCACCTGGCCTTTCCTTATAATTGGTGTTTTTTTTACTTCTATCATCGGCAAGGCAGCAACGCCTGTAAGCTTCTCAACCGCGACAGAAGCAGCAGCAATGACCTTTTCTCTGAGTTCATGAGCTACTGTCTTCATGTCCAATGATATAGTACCCGAGGGCTTGGTCACAAAGTCGATCGCACCCAAAGCCAGAGCTTTTATGGTCGTTTCCGCTCCCTGGCGCGTAAGGCTGCTTACCATGATGACAGGAGTAGGCTTAAGGCGCATTATTTCCCCCAAGGCAGCAAGCCCATCCATCTGCGGCATTTCGACGTCAAGCGTAACCACATCAGGTTGCAACTTAATAACTTTTTCAACTGCCTCTTTCCCATTTCTAGCCCTATCTATTACTTTAATGCGAGGATCCTCTTCCAATAAATCGGAGATGACCTTGCGCATGAAAGCCGAATCATCGACGACTAATACCTTTATCTGTTTAATCATAAAACCTGTCACCCGTATCTCTTAATTCTTTATCCCTTATGAATCTGATGAGCCTTTTTTCGACAAAGCGGGGATAGCCTTCAAATTGCAACCCCATTTCGCGAAAAGCGCCTCCATCTACAATACGAACCACGTTGGATATTAAAAAATATTTTCACTGCTCAAGTTTACCCTTAAATACGCTCTATGGCCCACATCCAACCCCATCTCTTTAATTTTCGTCCTCAATCTCATGCCGCCCAAACTAATGTCAATGCAGCTAGCTTTTTCCCAGCGACCAACCATAGGAAACATTTCCTCCAGTGAAAGCGGGAAGAACAAAATATCAACATTACACGGGACTCTGGCATGCCTTCGCCTTTGGATCTTGACGGGGTTTCCCGCAGGGACAAGCCACAATAACGAGACGTTGCCACTCATGCTCCTGCGCAAGACCTTCATTGGAATCATCGTCGGCGGCTGTTTTTCGTACATCATCAACTCTAAGATGGTATCCCTATATAATGGCACAAGCGCATTCTTAAAAAGAGGATGAGAGACAGCTACCAGATTATCTTTGACATCCTCGATCCTTGAAGGATAACTGCCCTTATATAAGCCCGATGTGACATTTATTACGACCTTAGAGCCGATGCCTTCTTCAAAGAGAATAGACAACAGCTTACCCAATGACGTTCACCTCAATTGGAATTGCCTTAAAAGCCGCATGCAGAAAGCCTTAACTCCACGTCCTGTGGGAATTTCTTCATTTTTCTCTCCACCTTCAAGACCAAATATCTTCTTGGCAATCTTAATAACACATTCTGTAGCATCGCAGTCGGGATCGGAGATTACAAAAGGAATGCCTATTTTTATGGCTTCTTCCACGTGTGAATCTTTTAAAATATACCCCGCCATATCGAGGTGCATGTTTAAGAAATCTTTAGCAGTTTGTTGAAGCCTAGACGCAATATCAAGAGCTTCTTTACTAGATTTTACCATATTGACAATAAGGTGTGCCTCTAAAGGCGTTGGAGTGCTCATTGATATTGCTTTGAGCAATCCATAACAATCTCTGATGGCAGTTGGATCAGGTGAAGTCACAAAAAGCACTGAATCGGAGGCAACTGCAAATACCACTATAGAACGATGTATCCCAGCACCCGTATCAATTAGCAAGACATTGCCATATTCTTCCAAAGATGAAAGCTCTTCGATCAATTTAATTTGTTTTGCCATATTTAGGTCTGCCATCTCCTGCAAACCGGTCCCTCCAGGCAATATGTACACGTTCTCCTGTACCGAGACAAGTATTTCCGACAGCTTCTTTTCACCGCTTATTACATGTCCTAGATGGTATTTCGGATATATCCCAAACATGACATCCACATTTGCAAGGCCAAGGTCACCATCAAGCACTATTGTCCGAATCCCCATGCTTCCCAGGGCCAAAGCCAGATTGACCGACAGGCTTGTTTTGCCAACCCCACCCTTGCCGCTTGCTACCGTATAAGTCTTTATGCCGCCGGCGGTCTTTCTCTTTAAATTCCTTAATTCGAAAGCTTGATCTTTCTTTTTCATCGCATTAAACCCCTGTTTGTTTTAGCGTCTCCAAGCCCAAGACAAGCCTTGCAATTCGAAGGGGCAAGGCCACTTCTATATCTCTCGGCACGTCTTGTCCTGTAGTCATGTATGATAAAGGTACTTTGTAGGTCTTGATCAACCTAAATAAACTTCCCAGCGAAGTGGCCTCATCCAACTTCGTAAATATGATAGCATTGTAAGGAACCACATTAAGCTTTTCCATGACATCTGCCATGGTGGGATAAGAAAGATTAGCCGCTATTAAAAGATGGACACAATCAGGATGCAGGGCCTCATAAACCTTGCGGTACTCTTCCAGTCGTAGGAGATCGTTTTGGCTCCCTCCCGGGAGGTCTGCTAACACAATCTCTGCATCGTGATTACTTAAAGCCCTCTCCACGTCGCCGGCGTTCGATACAACTTCCATGGGCACCTCCAGTATACCTGCATATGTGCGCAATTGCTCCACTGCCGCTATGCGATAGGTATCGGCCCCAAGGAGCAAGACTTTTCTTTTATGCCAAAGGGCAAATATGGCTGCGAGCTTGGCTATGGTGGTGGTTTTGCCCACACCCGTAGGGCCTATGAACATGGCCCTTTTGCCACCTAAGGCTGAGATGAAATCCTTGCCCGTCACCAAGGTGTGATCGGCCAGAAATTCGTCGAGGGATTTATTCTCCTTGATGTTTGCATATTCCTTAACTATTTCCATAGCGATAAGGGAATCGAAACCGCTTTGCAGCAATCCCTCATAAATGTTATCACTTCCAAGCAGGGCTAAGATTTCAGAGGATTGCTTCTGTTTATATTTATCCTTTTCTTCGATCGGCTTATGCGATAAAGCAACAGCCTCGTTGGATAATTCCAGGACATCTGAAAAGTTATTTGAGTCTTTATTTAATGCTACATCGAAGGAAGAAGTCGATGCGCCTTCAAGCAACTTCTGAAAGGCGATTAAGCGATCGCGCTTTCCTTGTTCGAGCTTCTCCTGTGCTTCATCGTCCTCCAAAATACCTGCAGTCACAATATATTTCCGTTTTTTAAACAACCCTAAAAATCCCCCACGTTTAACCGGGACGCTTGATAAGACGACGGCTTCGGGACCAAGCTTTTTTCTGGCCTTCTCAAAGGCCTCACTTTCCGCATCCACCTCATAAATTATCTGTTTGACGACCCGCATATCTATTCCACCATCCCTAAAGATCTGACCTTAGTACCCGATTCTATTTCGTTATATGAAACAACATGTACATCAGGCAGCTTGTTTTCGATGATCTTTCTCACGATAAGCCTAACATCCGGATGGACAAGCAGCACCGGAAACTTGCCTTCCATGGCCATTCTCTCGGCGGCCTTAGCAATAAGGGAAGTCATTGAGTTTAATTCCTTTGGGTCCATCTGCAGCTGCCAACCCTGCAGCAGGTCTCCCTTTAACGACTCTCTAATTTTTTGCTCCCAGGTAGGCGAAAGCGTCATTACCGTGATCTGGCCGTCATCTCCCTTAAACCTGTGTGTTATGTGCCTGGAAAGGGCTTCCCTCACCCTTTCCGTAAGGAAATCTACGTTTCTTGAAATGCGGGCGTTATCGGCCAAAGCTTCGAATATGGTAACTAAATCGCGTACGGGTATGGACTCGCGCAACAAATTTTGAAGGACTTTCTGGACCTCGCCCAAAGATATCACGGACATAAGCTCTTCTACTACGGCAGAATAGTTTTCTTTGACCATATCTATGAGCTTCTGCACGTCCTGTCTTGAAAGCAGGTCAGCGCCATATTTTTTAATTGTTTCCGACAGATGCGTGGCTAACACTGAAGGAGCGTCAACTACGGTAAAGCCCAATTCTTCGGCCTTTTCGCGAATTTCGGGAGATATCCAAAAGGCCTTAAGCCCAAAGGTGGGTTCCGTCGTAGGAATGCCCACAAGGGTCTCTTCTGTGCCCGATGTATTGATGGCCAAATAATGATCGGGGATCAGCTCTCCCTTTGCAATTTCCACTCCTCTTATCTTAATCACATATTCCGTAGGCTTTAATTGAATGTTGTCTCTTATCCTTATAGGTGGAACTATAAGCCCCAGGTCGAGCGCCATCTGCCGCCTTATGGTGCTTATGCGTTCAAGCATATCCCCGCCCTGAGAAGGGTCCACTAGGGGTATGAGGGCATAGCCTATCTCAAGCTCCATAGGCTCCACTGTCATGAGCGGCAACACGCTTTCAGGCGTAGCCTGTGGGGCCTTGGCTTGCTGCGGCGCCTGTTCCCTTGGCCTCTCCTCGATACGCTTTTTTTCCTTGATCATACGATAGCCCAAGAAGGCTAGAAGTCCTCCAATCGTGGCAAAGGGCAAAAAGGGAAGCCCCGGCACTATCGCCAAAAGAAAGAGCATTCCGGCGCTGATCAACAAAGGCTTATGGTTTGATACCAGCGAATTTATCAGGTCCATACCAAGGCTCGCTTCCCCTGCAGCCCGCGTCACTATAACACCCGTTGCAGTGGAAAAAATAAGGGCAGGTATCTGGGCAACCAATCCGTCTCCAACGGTCAAAAGGCCGTAAATCTGCAAGGCCTGCGATGCGGGAACGCCTCTCTGCAGGACTCCGATAGCAAGACCGCCCAATATATTTATGACGGTGATTATAAGCCCTGCTATCGCATCTCCTTTTACGAATTTAGATGCACCATCCATCGCTCCGTAGAAGTCAGCCTCTCGCTGTATGCGAGCACGCCTTTGTCTTGCTTCCGCCTCATCGATGAGCCCTGAGTTTAAGTCTGCATCAATGGCCATCTGTTTGCCCGGCATGCCGTCGAGGGTAAATCTGGCAGCTACTTCAGCAACCCGTTCGGCTCCTTTGGTTATCACGATAAATTGGATGACAACCAATATCAAAAACACTACCGCACCCACTACGTAGTTTCCTCCTACCACGAAATTTCCAAAGGCCAACACCACTTCTCCGGCGTATCCGTTTAAAAGAATTAGTCTGGTCGTTGAGACGTTGAGGGCTAGCCTATAAAGCGTGGCCAACAGCAGTATGGTAGGAAAAGCCGCTATTTCCAGGGCCTCTTTGACGTAAAAGGTCGAAAGCAGGGTAACTACGGCAAAAGTTATATTCAGGGACAAAAGCACATCCAAAAGCCTCGTCGGCATTGGAATGATCATCATCCCGACTATCAGTACGACCAATACTGCCATTGTCACATCTGCGAAGCGCAATATTCTCTTTTTGTCCGAGGTCCCTTCTCTAGCTGTGCTCATATCTTCCTCCGACGCTGTAAGTCAGCGACCTTTTATGCTTCAATTTATAGACGAACACGAGAATCTCAGCAACTGCCTTGTATAGTTCCTCAGGGATTTTTTCGCCTATCTCGACGTTGTTGTATAGCGCCCATGCCAAAGGTGGCCTTTCAATTATAGGCACGTTGTGTTTTTTTGCCTCTTCCCTAATTTTTCCGGCAATTATGCCCAACCCCTTAGCGATCACTACTGGTGCATCCATAAGCTTGCTGTCGTATTGAAGTGCAATGGCCACTCTCGTAGGGTTGGTTATGACAACATCGGCCTTCTTAACCTCCGACATCATCCTGCGCCTGGCCAACTCCCTCTGTCTTTGGCGAATCTTGCTCTTCAGTTGCGGATCTCCTTCCAACTGTTTATACTCCTCTTTTATCTCTTGCCTGCTCATCCTTATGGACTTCTCGAATTCCCATCTTTGGTATATATAATCAAATAACGCTATGACAAATAGCGATATTGCCAGCTTTATAGAAAGGTCGAATATCATTTTAAGCAAAACCCCCAGGCCACTTAGAAGAGGCATCTGCATGGTCAAAAGGAGCTTTTCCATGCTCCCCTTAAGTCCTGCGTAAAGCACCCAAGAAAGCACGGCAGCCTTAAGCAAGCCCTTTATCAGCTCCACCAGCGATCTTAATGACAAGACCTTTTTCAAGCCTGAAGCCGGATTTAGCCTGTCCCATTTTGGGACCAAAGGCTTAGAAGTTACGAAAAAGCCAACCTGTGCAAAGCTTATTCCAAGCACAGCCAAAGCAGCTAGACACCCTATGGGCAACCACGTCTTCAGAAAAACGATCACGCTTTGGGCGCCTGCGCGAAAGATCCATTGACCTGTCAAATTGACCTCATCGGAGATGTGAGAAAATTCAAAGACAAAGAAGTCCTTTAACGTATAAAAAATAAAGCCGCCCAAGAAAAAAAGTCCTATTATACCAACCAGCACGCTTGCCGATGCTATCAGGTCAACGCTTTTGGCTGCCTGACCTTCCTCACGCGCCTTTCTTCTTTTTCTCGGAGTGGCAGGCTCCGTCCTCTCTTCGGCAAAAAGCTGTATGTCGAAAATAAGAAAATCGTTTACCGCCAAATCAACACACCTTCCAAACCAAAGACTATCGCCTTACCGATCTCTGCCTGAAGTATATCCACCAACAGGGGTACCATGAACATCAAAATTAGCATCCCGAGCAATATCTTCAATGAAAAGCCCAGAACGAAGACGTTCATCTGCGGCACGGTCCTTGCGACAAAGCCAAGCCCTATATCCGCCAACACCATGGCCCCTGCAAAGGGCAGGGATATTTTAAGCGCCAGATAAAATACTTGAGCCAGCCATTTGCCAAATCCCGGATCTATGGCCCACGACCATTTCCATACTCCCAGGGGAAGTAATTTAAAACTTTGCACTAAGCTCTGAAATAACAAAAGATGGCCATTCCATTTCAAGTAGAACCACAACGCCAGCATAAACTTGAGTTGACCCAAAATCGAAACCTGGGCTTCGGAAAAGGGGTCCATTATGTTGACCATTCCCAGCCCCATCTGAATTCCCAAAAAGCCCCCAGCAACCTGAAATGCATAAAGCGGTAGAGATGCAAGAAATCCAATCCCAATGCCTATAAAAAATTCCCTGACAGCCGCTAAGATCAGCAATATTATATTACTCTCAAACAAGGTATTAAGATCGGAAACGTTAAGCATTGGAGCAACTATGAGGGAAAGCAATAAAACCAACAAAAACTTCAAAGGCACAGGATAGGATGGCGGGCTAAAGGCCGGAGATGCAATGGTCATTCCAAGAAACCTTAACGAGCTAAGAAAAATAACAAATAAATATTGTACGAGAGGCTCCTGAAAATTCATGGCACCAAGTTAGCCATATTTCCGAACAAATATCTTGCAAACTCGCTGACGTGACCAAACATCCATGGGCCGAGCAAGAAAAGCAACAAAAATACCGCAAGAATTTTTGGTATGAACACTAAAGTCTGCTCCTGAATGGAGGTGGCCGTCTGGAGTATCCCTATTAACAATCCTATAACCATGGCCACAAGCAGAACCGGCATGCTCGATAACAAGATTATCCATATGGCTTGTTGGAATACATCGCTTACCGACAACTTCCTCACCTTCACTTAAAGCTGCTTACAACGCTGTATATGACCAAATCCCACCCGTCGGCCACGACGAAAAGGAGCACTTTAAACGGAAGCGATACCAACATCGGTGGAAGCATTATCATGCCCATGCTCAACAATATACTTGCCACTATCATATCCACAACTATAAAGGGAATAAAGATCAGTATGCCCATTTGAAAGGCTTTTTTAAGCTCGCCTATCATAAATGCCGGTATCAATACCCTCGTAGGGACGTCATCATGGTTTTTCGGTTGGGGCATTTCCGCCAACGAGACCATTAACGACAATTCCTCGTCGCCAACCTGCGAGAACATGAAATCCCTTAGGGGCTTAATGGCCTTGCCGTAAGCTTCGGAAGTGGGTATCTTTCCTTCCACATAGGGAGTGATGGAGTTGTTGTATATCTGTTGCCAGACAGGAGACATCGTAAAAAAGGTCAAAAATAACGCCAAGGTGACCAATACCTGATTTGGCGGTAACTGCTGAAGTCCAATGGATTGACGTACGAAACCCAGCACCACCAGGATGCGCGTAAAACTTGTAACCATAAGAACTATAGCCGGTGCCAGGCTAAGTATTGTAATTAGAGCAATGATTTGAAGTGTCAAAGCAACATCGCTTGGAGAACCGCTGGGCCTGACATTTACATCAAGGGCTGGAAAAGGTATACTTTCAGGTTGGGCAAATGCACCTTTGCTCAACAATAATAGCAGAAAACAAAATCCCAAAAAAAAATGAAAAACTGAATTTGATCTTCACCTTAGTTCACCTGGATATCCGATCCATGTCCCTTTCCCCACTCATCAGACTTCCATCTACCCAAAAGCATCACGCCTGATTTGCCCGCAAAGACACCGATCATTTCATTCCCGCAACGAATGAGATATACCTTATCGGTTCCAAGAGGCAAAAGAGCGACTAATTGCAACTCATTGGACCTCTTCAGCAATCCCCTTCTTGAAGCATAACGATAAAACAATATCGCCGCAACGGCGATCAAGGACAAAATCGCGATGACCTTAACAATATATGCAGTGGCAGAAAACTCATATTCCCCTTGATTGGCTAAAGATCCCTTGACATTCAAACATAACAAGAAAGCGAGGCACCACAGAATACCTCGCTTAGCTAACTTTAATGACAACTAAATCGTCCCCTTGAAGAATCTATTGAGATAAAGCCTTCTCCAAAGCCTGCAAAACCCTATCAGGCTGAAAAGGCTTTACTATAAAATCCAAAGCTCCAGCTTTGATAGCTTCTATGACCAATGCCTGTTGGCCCATAGCGCTTACCATCACGATCTTGGCGTTAGGATCTATCTTCTTGATCTCCTTGACTGCCGTTATTCCGTCCATTTCGGGCATAGTTATATCCATAGTTACAATATCAGGTTTGGATTCCCTATAGGCGGCAACAGCCTCTACGCCATTGGATACCTCTCCGGCGATCTCATACCCATTTTTTACCAAAATGTCCTTTAACATCATTCTCATGAAGGCCGCATCGTCAACAATAAGCACCTTAGGCACTAAAGGATCCCCCTTTGTTTCAGCGTAATGATTTAACTCTCTCAGAACGATTTACTATTTCTGTAATGCGAACTCCAAAATTTTCGTCAATCACGACTACTTCTCCCCTGGCTATAAGCTTTCCGTTGACTAAGATATCCACCGGATCACCGGCCATTTTGTCTAATTCTATCACAGAACCGGGCGATAAACTCAATATCTCTCCAATGGTCTTGAAAGCTTGTCCCAATCTTGCGGTAATCCGCACGGGCACGTCCATTATCAAATCGAAATTTTGAGGTTCGACGTCCTCTCTTTGTGATGTACTTGCATCCAACGGCACGAATTCGGCTGGCCTTGCCTCAACAACCCTTGATTCTTGCTTTAATGCGCCGGAATCCCTAACAGTTTGCCTCATGTGAGTTTTTTCCACAGGCTCAGAGGCAACTTTTGCTTGTTGAGGCTTTTGCTGAGCCTTTTCTTCCATCCCAGGCTGTAACGTAACAGTTTTTTTAATCTCATCCATGAGTAAGAGGGCGATCTTCTGGGGCATTAAGCTCCACATGGACAATTTACCAACACCTTTAATGTCAGCCTCCATTGAAAATGCCCAAACCTTCTCATCGGAGGCTAGCGCATCAAATGGTACCCATTCGCCGGACTTCATGGCACAAGACGTATTTTTAATGCCTATCCGCCTGCCTCTGAGTAAATTTACCATCTCGGATACCGCAGCCCCGGTTATCTGGCTAACGCCTTCCTGGGCAGCGCTTAAGTACAGGTCGTTCATTTCGGCCGGCAACTCGGCTCCATCACCGCCCATCATTATGTCGGCAAGCAAAAGGGCCATTTTTTCCTCCATCAAGAAGGCTTGGATCCAGCCTTCAAAGACATCATATTCAACAAGATAAAGCATCACGTTGTGGGATTGAAATTTTTCGGCAAGGCCTTTTTGATCATAAAAATCGCTCTCCTTGACATCGACAACTACTTCTTCGCCAGAAAGAAGCTGTAAAACGTTAGATAATGCTTGGGCATATATGTGCGCAATTTCCTTTAGGTCCTCGATTTCCTTTGCCTTCGAGGCTCCCGCCCCTATTCCCTTAAGGAGAGCTTCTATTTCTTCCTGGCTCAACAGTTCGTCAGCCATGTATCAATTCCTCCTCAGTCTGCAATTCCACGTCTTCATCTTCAGTGAACGGTCTAAGTATCTTTGCCGAATATCTTTTATTATGAATGCCTGCCTGAGCCAGAAACTTAACTTGATTACCTACTATTATCTTAATTGGTTGAGAATAAGGCTCTTCCAGCTTAATAACATCGCCAACCTGAAGTTTAAGTACATCTTTTAATGCCAAATCTGCATGTCCTATTTCCGCGCTAATGGGCACCTTGACCTTGAGTAATCTTTTTATTAGATGTTCCCTTGAAGCCTCATCCTCTTTAGTTCCCGTAGAGACGAACCACTGCTGTGAGCTTAAACGGTCAATGATCGGCTCAATGGCAAAATAGGGAATGCAAAGATTTATGAAGCCGTCAACTTCTCCCAACTTTACCTGCAAAGTAACCACAACGACTATATCGGATGCCGGGCAAATTTGGGCAAAATAAGGATTGCTTTCCATGTTCTGTATCCTAAACCTTATATCCACAATCGTGGACCAGCTTTCCTCAAGCAACTCCAGCATCCTCATGACGACACGTTCAGTGACAGTGCGTTCTATGTCCGTAAGCTCTCGCGGTTTATAGATGGCCCTTCCCGGCCCTCCAAGCATCCTGTCTATGATGGCAAAAACAAGACGTGGATTTATCTCGAGAAGGGCATTGCTGCTGAGCGGGTACATCTCCATGATCACTATTACGGTAGGCTGCACAAGTGATTTTACAAATTCATCATATGATAGTTGTTCTACTGAAGCCACCTCAACAGACACCATGGCTCTGACAAAAGACGAAAAGGCAGTGGTAAGCTGACGGGCAAAAAACTCATGGATCATTTGAATTGCCCTTAATTGATCTTTATTGAACTTATCCGGGCGCTTGAAATCGTAGACCTTGACAGCTCTTTCCTTTTCTTCTTCCGTCAAAGAAGAAACATCAATGGTGCCGCTTGTAAGCGCTTTTAAAAGGGCATCTATCTCGCTTTGGGACAGTACTTCAGGCCCCATACGGCTTCACCACCGCTCACTGAAGTATAAACTCTTGGAAAAGAGCACTTCTTACAGGAAGGCCGCCCTTAAACGCCGGCAGAATGGCATTTAAGCGCTTCGTTATATCTTGAGCCAATGCCATGACTCCGTCGGCAGTGCGAAGATCATCATAATATCTGTCCTTACAGGTTAAAATGACCTCATTTTTCATCTTGCTGATCCATCCCTCGTCGGAAAACTCCGTGACCAAAGTTGGATCGGCCAACTCTAAAGCCAAATTAAACCTTGCTATATGAGGTTCCTTGTCCGCCAAATTTACGGTAAAGTCACCCAAATTAATAATAGCACCGGGCTTTGAGAAATCACCAGAAGTATCATGTATCGTTTGTGGGCTTCCAAAAAATTTAATTCCAAGAAAAACGCCACCGCCAATGCCAAGAAGTAAACAAACCACACCTATTATTATAATAAATAAAAACCGTTTTATCATTATAATTATACCTCACTGATCGAGTAGACTGAACTGCTCTAATATCCTACATCCGATAATATAACTATATCGACCCTTCTGTTAATTCGCCGATGCTCATCCGTATCGTTTGGAACCAAAGGGCGCGACGATCCGTAGCCAACCGTCCGAATCCTTTTGGGGTCAACCCCAACTTCGCTTAAATAGGAACCCACGCTTGCCGCCCTCATAGCGGATAAACCTAAGTTATCCCTATATGGCCCTCCTCGTAACGGCACATTATCCGTGTGGCCCTCAACAGAAATTTGGCTGGGCAATTCCTTAATAATTTGACCAATCTTATATATTAAACGTTTAGCTGATGGGTAAAGATCGATGCTTCCCGTTGGAAACAGTATGCCATCCATTATCGAAATCACGATTCCCCTTTCCTCCACACGAACGACGACACCTTCAGTCAATTCTTCAGCCTCTAGCACTTTCATAATCATTTCATGAACTTTCTGCGCCCTCATTGCATTTGAAGCCATACTCTGACTCGGAGCAACCGGCTGTCCTCCAGCGGATATTTCCTCACCTGGAATTCCCATAATCCCGCCGGGCAATACTCCTATCGCGCTTTGAAAGGAGTAAATCATCTTTTGGAACTTTTGCACATCGATATTAGAAAATGAGTACAAAAATACAAAAAACGTAAGCAACAATGTCACCATATCGCCATATGTGGTGAGCCAATTTCCCTTTAATTCAGGTATTTCCTTTCTTTTTCTTCTGGCCATTAAAGGCTACACCTGCTTCATTCGGTTTCTCTTTTTTTATCCAGTTCATCACGAGCTCTTGGGGGCAGAAATACCTTCAATCTTTCTTCAACAAGCCTAGGGTTTTCCCCAGCCTGTATGGCCAATATTCCCTCCACTATCATTTCTCTTGTCATTACTTCCTCTTGAGTCCTGACGGTCAATTTACGTGCAATGGGGATGCCAAAAATGTTTGCCAATATCGATCCGTAAAAAGTAGTGATCAGAGCAACCGCCATGCCTGGGCCCAAAGCGTTGGGATCGTCTAAATGCCCTAACATCTGTATCAAACCAATGAGGGTACCAAGCATCCCGAAGGCTGGCGACAATTCAGCCAATGTGTCAAACATGAATTTATTGCCGGCATGCCTTTCCTCGAGGAGACCTATCTCGGTATCGAGGATCGACTTGACCAACTCAGGATCGGTACCATCCACCACAAGTTGAATGGATTTTCTCATGAAGGGATCGTCGAGCTGTTCCGCATCGTCCTCCAGCGATAGGAGCCCTTCGCGCCTTGCTTTTTCCGCAAAGCTCACTAGCGTTTGTACTATGGAGATGAGCTCAGGGCTTTCGGCAAAGAAGGCCTTCTTCAATATTTGTCCCAAGGACAAAACCCGCTTCCAGGGATTGGATAATATGGTTCCGCCAAGAGCTCCTCCAACCACTATCAGCACCGAAGGCAAGTTGATGAACGCCATTACATCTCCGCCTGCAACTATCCCCCCGACTACCATTATGCATGCAAGGGCCAACCCGATAAAGCTGGCAAGATCCACTGTTATGCCTCCTCGTCCATTCTAGCGATGCAATTGCCGCTTGATCTTCTCTTGTAATAAGACACTACCAGGTCTACGACCTGACCTACAGGTTCTTCGACCACATATCTATGACCATTCACAAGCGTAATCACCGTGTCGGGAGTTGCCTCAACAGTCTCGATGAGGTCGGCATTAATCACGAACTTGCTGCCCCTAAGCCTTGTGACCTCGATCAAAATGTATCACATCCCCTCGCCAAAAACTAGCGCTTCAGGTTTATCAACTCTTCCAACACCTGATCGCTCGTTGTGATAACCCTTGCATTTGCCTGAAATCCCCTTTGAGCGATGATTAGCTTGGTAAACTCGTCGGCAAGATCGACATTGGACATCTCCAGGTTACCGCCCGCTAACGTACCGGCACCGCCGCTTCCCGGAGCAACCAGCTGCGGCAAACCAGAGTTGGCAGTAGGGATAAAATTAGTCATCCCCGTCTTCTCTAGACCTGCCGGGTTGGAAAAAAGTGCCAGGGCAATTGAATACAAAGCATTTGTCCTACCGTTACTATATACGCCCATTATATTACCGTCGGAGCCTATCGAATAATCCTGCAATACGCCCATCGCATAGCCGTCTTGATAGTATGCCTTGGTGGTAAAATCCGAGCCAAATTGGGTAACGCCATCTATTAAGCTCTTTCCCAAAGATTCTCCGGAGAAATCAAACTTAACCTGGGAGTCCATGGCACCAACGGAAGAAAATCCCAAATCGACATTAGCCACTCCGCTACCGGTAAGTTTACCATCCGAATCGAACTTTATCACCCCGGTATTATTGGAAATGGGTATGCCGGGCTCGGAAGGAAACCATGCCCTCCATCGCCATTCGTTAGCTCCTATCTTTTCAAAGGCAACCTCAACGGTATGGGGGTTACCCAAAGAATCGTAGATATCGATCTTTGTGGTATGAATTGACGAGGTTCGCTGGTTTAAAGTCGAAGCAACTTCATATGTAGTCCCATTATCGACGCTGGCCAAAAAGATGAGTCCCTTTCCGTCACCCGTTGCGTTAAGCTTGACATCGACGTTGCCAGCAAATTGATTAGAGGTTTCGGGAACGATCAGCCCTCCGGCTGGGATTGCAAAAGTACCGTCTGCGTTGACGGGAACATCGACCGAAAAGGAAGACCAATTGCTTGAGCTGTCTTCTCCCCAAAGCGTCATCGCCATGTTCCCGTCGCCTTTGTCGGTGAACTCAGCTAAGTAAGTTCTAATTATATTGTTACTATCCTTAAAAGAGACGGTCATATAATCCATTATGCCGGATATCTGCTGCTTCCATGTCACGTTACTTGATGAATCAAGCAACTGCAGCTCGCCTGTGCCATCATCGAAGTGCAACGTATAAGTATTGCCTCCCAAGCTTACAGACGCGTCATCAAACACCGGCAATCCTGTCGTCGCGTTTATACCGCTCGGTTTTAATCCAACAGTTACATTGCCTATTTTTACAGTCAGCAGGTTGGTACCGCTTGTGTCTTCTGCGATGGAAACGTTATAAGCCGTACCCCCGATTTCAGCGATCGTGGTAAAGTTGGGATTCGTCAGTCCCATCGGGAGATATGCGGGAACCCTGCTGTCGAGGTTGCACTGCATGCCCAAGACCTCGGTGGCCTTCGCGCTTAGCTTCTGGCCGACGGGAATGTTAAGCGGCACTAGCTGAGTACCCCTAATGTACTGGGACGGGTTATTAGGGTCTACGGTAAGTTGATATCCCATCACAGTATATCCCGTTCCCGACTGGACGATGTTGCCGTTTCCGTCCAGGACGAAATTGCCTGCCCTGGAGTAAACGTTACCGCTGCCGTTGTTTAAGACGAAATAACCGTCCCCCTGTATGGCGACGTCGGTGCGATTTCCCGTATATTGCAAAGGTCCAGCAGAATGAATGGTCTCAACCGCGGCGACCGTCGTGCCAAGCCCTATCTGCATGGGATTTATCCCGCCGATGTCTCCCTGAGGAGCTGTAGCACCTCTGCTTGTCTCGTAAAGCAAGTCTTGAAATGTGACAACTGATTTTTTAAATCCGGCAGTATTTACGTTAGCGATATTGTTGCCTATCACATCGAGCATTGTCTGATGGCTTCTAATTCCACTTACACCTGAATTTAAAGATCTAAGCATAGATATCCCCTCCAGCTATTCGCATTTTGGCAGGCCTTCCCTTGCTTTACTGCCCGCCATCCTTGGAGGGCGCAGTAACGGCCTTTACGCTTTCAAGTGGGACGTATTTGCCGTCATTAAGTTCCAGATAAACTTTGTCGTCCTCGAAGATCGCAGAGCGAACCGAGGACTGAAGGTATGTACCTTTATCTTCATCGTAATAAATTACTTCTTTCCCGACGTAACTTTCGGCACTAAGCCTAGCCATCTTAAGCAAACTGTCCATACTGCTTGCAACGTTAGTAATCTGCTCTAGCGTAGAAAACTGTGCCATTTGTGCGATAAATTCCGTATCGTCGATCGGGTCTAAGGGATCCTGATGCGTAAGCTGAGTGATCAAAAGATTTAGAAAGTCATCTTTGCCTAAGTTATTCTTTATTTGCCTACTGGTGCTGTAAGTATAATTTTGATTTGTAGAAGAAACGCTATCTATCGCCACGTTCTTACCTCCTTTACGCTATCCACTGAAGTAATCCACGTTCCACATCAAGCTCAAAAGCCATCTCTCCAAAGATATCTTTTCCGTTTACGGCTTCAAGGCTTTTAGTCTTTTGTCTCCTGTGATTAGACTCACCACGATGCTGATCGCGCTCTTCGCCTTGTCCTTTAACGTAAACGTCAAGCCCCAACACCTGAAAACCGCTGGCATTCAAGGTCTGCCTTAGAGAATCCAATTGACCAGTCAGAAGGTTCGCCACATTACTTCCCTCGACCTTAAAAGCCGCTCTCAAACCACCATCTCGAGCTATGTCTAAATCCACATCTATGTGCCCTAATTCGGGCGGATGCACCGTTATCCTGGCAGCATCAACGCCTTCGCGGCGCATCAAACTTATGACAGCGTTGAGCCCTTGTTTTAGCTTGACGCCTTCGTCACTGGTGTAATTTTTTAAATATACCGGGGTTGCGTCCTCATTGACAGTCGCAGGGATATCCAAACCCTCGTTTATCCGAAAGGGATGTACGGGGTGACTTCGTAAAGAAGGATCAACTCTTTCGTTGCTGCTATCCCTGAAGCCACCGATATTTTCGTCTAGATGTTTTTTTGGTGCATATTTCAACAGGCCATCAACGAGGTGTGGCGATCCCTTTTGGCCTTTACCAACAAGTCCATCGGGACCGTCAACGGGGCGCGATTCACCCTTCCCAAAACCTTCATCGTCTTTGCCACTTAGATCCGTCGCGTTCGTCGCTAGGTCCGGCAAATTAATGGTTGGTCCACCTTTGATCACATCTTCGCTGGTATTATTGATCTTTTCTGTGCTTCGATCGTTACTCAAAAAAGTCAATACAGCTTCGTCTGCACCGATGTCCGCGCCTTTTTGCGAAAGAGGTTCATATCTCGTGGTCACATCACTTGAAGCTTTTTCCGGGACGTTATCCTTGACGTCATCTTCAATTGCGCCTGCGACTTCCCCCACATCCTCAGGTTTAGATAATCCTAAAATATCCGAATCAAAGCAAACATCACGCTTTGCAAGGCTATCCCTAAGATATGATGTATCATACAACATTAAAAACAGAGCAATCTGTTGATTTAACGCAACAGCCTCAGGGGAGGAATTGGGCTCGCAAGCGCTTAACAACTGATCTTTTTCCTTTGCTGAACCAGAGGACTCGCTGGCCGTTTCGCTATCGCCTTCAGGAACAGCCAATAGGGGTGAATTTTCATTCGCCAGCATTTCTAAAAGTTCATAAAATGGCATGAATTCAAGCAAGGACGACTCAAGAGCGCCTTTGTCATTGGTTGCACAAGCTTCGAAACTAAAGCCACAACTCGCGGGCAGATTAACCTGCGAAAGACTAAACCCCATGGCATGATCACTCACTTTTTGCCGGTTGAAAGCTGCTCCATCAGCGCCGCTGCCTTAGCCGCATCCATGCGGCCAAGGATATCTCCCGCAACATCCGAAGGTAATGCTCTTAAAACTTCCACCGCCAGTCCTTCGGAAAGTCCGTTTAAAACCTGTGCTGCCTTTCTTGCGGACATTTCCTGCAATGTAGACACCAACGTGGAAAATGATTCCCCTCTTACATCTTTTATATCGACGTCTTCGTTAGCGCTTGCCGTAACAGTGGATTTTTTTGCCAACCTTTCTGCCGAGGCAGCCAGTTCTGCCTCCTTTTTTGCCAACTCTTGCTCCTTTTTGCTCAGCTCTTCTTCCTTGGTCTGAAGCTCAAGAAACTTTTTGTTTACCAGCTCTTCGTATTCCTTAAGCTCCTGTCGCCTTCTTTCCTCCGGGGAAAGAGTAAGTCGACCTGAAGGGAAGAACTTTTGACCAACTATTGGCAAACGCCCGCCTGCTTTATATATTATCGGCCGGACATCAACGATACCTAAGAGCTGTAAGCCCAAAAAAATGCCCACTATGATGGCCAATAAGGACAAAGACAAAAGGCCACACCCCAATTTTTTGTTTTTACCCTTATCTTTGCGTGGCCTTTCTTTTTCTTTGACCGATTTATTTTCTTGCTCTTCTGCGTCAATCTTGCGATCGTCCAAGGTCTCCATTAACCATCACCTTTTTTGAACCTTTCGTATAATGCTTTGACGTTGCCCACAAACTTCGCCGTCTCCTCGAAGGGGGGAACTCCCTCATACAGGTCAACCCTGGTCGGCCCTGCATTATATGCCGCTAAAGCTAAATCGATGTCGTTATGATACTTCTTAAGCAAATATGCCAGATATCTGGCTCCTCCCTCTAGATTTTGAAATGGATCCATGGGATCCTCAACTCCCATCTCCTTTGCGGTGGTCGGCATGAGCTGCATCAGTCCCATCGCACCCTTGAAAGACACCGCCTTTGGGTTGCCACCGGATTCTGCCTGGATTACAGCCTTAACAAGGGAGCTGTCCAGGCCCCATTTGGCAGATATCGCCTTAATCGCCTCTTCAAGGGCGTAATTAGCCCCATCATCATTTGCATCGCGCGACGCCTCAACATGTTCTGCCTCGCTTAACACTTCTATGAACGGCTTTTGAGGCTTGGGATATTCCCCCAGCTTTTTTCGAATTTCATCTATCCTGTTGTCGATATTTTTAATCCTGTCGAAATCAGGACAAATCCTCATAAGACGTCATTCCTCCCGTAGCGTGTCTGGGAGAGATCATCTATCGCTGCTTGCTCGTTTGCGAGCTGCTCTGTTTTTTCTCTTTCAACCAAACGATTCGCTGCCTTCTCCATGACCTTGGCTTCCTTATGTTTATTAAGCAACTCCTTCATGATATTTTCGACCATCGCTTCGCATTTTTTTAGTTCAGATGAGGCATACGTCGTCTTTTCGTCTAACAGTTCGATCTCCTTTCGGATATCCCAGAGCTCGTCGATGTCGAAGACATCTTTGTTCTTTAGGCCAAATTCAGCAAGCATTTTAGTCCTTTCCTGATTCAAACTGGACAAATACTCTTTTATGCCTTCTTTTACCTTTTTTTGTTCCTCTAACGCCCATTCCAGGAATTCGACTTCCTTTTTCTTCAGGTCCTCAAGTTTATTAAATCTGGCAATCTTGTCATTCATTTGCTATCGCCTCTTGGAGCCAGAGATATGAGCTTTTTTACGGTCTCCTCGAAGCTAAACCGGCCCTCCACAGGCTGACACAAGAAATCCAATACATCATCTAAATACCTCAAGGCCCAATCTATATTGATATTACTCCCATCTTTGTATGCACCAATGTTGACGAGATCTTCCGCATCCTCGTAAATGGCAAGCAACTCCCTCACCCTGCGTGCTGCTTCGAGGTGCTCCTGTGATGTTATATTGGGCATGACACGACTGACACTTCTTAGTACGTCGATGGCCGGATAATGGCCCTTTGAAGCCAATTTTCGAGATAATACTATGTGTCCGTCAAGGATGCCCCGTACTGTATCGGCAACGGGTTCGTTCATGTCGTCGCCTTCGACCAAAACGTTATAAACCCCGGTTATGCTCCCCCTTTCTCCTGCTCCGGCTCGCTCAAGCAGCTTAGGAAGAAAGGCAAATACGGACGGCGTATAACCGCGAGTGGCGGGCGGCTCTCCAATGGCAAGGCCTACGTCCCTTTGCGCCATGGCAACCCTGGTGACGGAATCCATCAAAAGCAAGACGTCCTTGCCCCTGTCTCTGAAATATTCTGCAATGGCCGTTGCAGTCAAAGCCGCCTTAAGCCTTATCAGCGGAGGCTGATCCGAGGTCGCGACAACGACGACGGAGCGTTTTAGCCCAGAGCTTCCCAAATCTCTTTCCAGAAACTCTCCTACTTCCCTTCCCCGCTCGCCAATTAATCCTATAACGCTTATTTCGGCTTCAGTATTCCTTACCATCATCCCCATAAGGGTGCTTTTGCCAACGCCCGAACCGGAAAATATTCCTACCCTTTGCCCCCGCCCCAACGTCAACAGGGCATCAATGGCCTTAACCCCAACGGGCAGAGGGGTAGCAACAGGTTTCCTCAAAAGCGGATGGGGAGGTTTTGCGTATAATGGGTAAACTTCCCCTGCAATAATTGGCCCCTTGTCGTCGATGGGCTCCCCAAGGCCATTTACGACTCTGCCCAAAAGCCCCGGGCCCACTCTGACGCCAAGCTTTTGGCCGACTGCAACGACGTCGCATCCCGGACCTATGTCAGTTAACTCCCCCAGTGGCATCAGCAATACCCTATTCTCGCTAAAACCAACGACCTCAGCGGGAAGAGACATAGACTTATCGCGATATCTGATTTCGCATAAATCCCCTACGCGAACATCGGGGCCCTTGGATTCTATGACGATGCCGATGGCCTTCGCTATTAAGCCATTAAGGCGGATGAAGTCTGTGTTATCCAATCTAGATTCCAACTCCGATAAAAGGTCCTTGCCTTCCTTAGAGGCCATTTTCCTTTTGCCCCTCCATCAAAAGACGATCTATCTCCTCGGACAAACGTTCCAGTTGAGTTCGCCATCTGGCATCGTATATCCCCAGGTTCGTCTCAACCATGCAGCTTCCTCTGTCTACATGATCGTCAGCCACAAACTCAACATGCCTTGATCCGCGGAGAAGGTCACCATATTGATCTAGCTTTTCCTGCAAATATGCCACTTCCGTGGGGTGCAGGTATATTATGATCTTTTCCTTATCGCTTAAACGTCTTAATACCTGCCCAAGCAAACGCTCAAGGGCGTGCTCATCTAGCTTTACTTCTCTGTAAAGAAGCCTTTTTAAAACCTTTTCCCAAAGCCTGATCAATTTCGTTGTATTATGCTTAAGTAAGCTATCCATCGAGCCTGATATGGCATCATGACAATCTTCCAATATGCGAATTAGCCCTGAAACCTGCTCGACAATCTCTTCCTTAGCCTTGTGCTCTGCTTCAGCCTTTCCTTCTGTCAGGCCTCTTTTTAAGCCTACGTCGTAACCTTCTTTTTCGGCCTGCCTTTTAACTTCCTCAGCTTCTTTGTGCACCTTTTCAAAGAAACGCTTCTTTTCAAGCTCTACGGAATTTTCAAGCGTTCTATATTTGCCTTGCAGCTGATCGTACTTCTTGCAAAGCTGATCATATTGCCTCTTAAGGTTGTCCAACTGTTCTTTTAAATTTCCAGAATCAGGCATGCTTTCTGTCTTGTGTTGAGAAACCTTTCCATCCTGTTGATCTTTGCTCAATCCAGAGGAGTGCTCTGATTCCGCCTTTGAAACAATCTTTACGGCATGGGGAACAAGGCGCACGGTCCTCAAAAGCTTGCCCTCTTTAGACAATCAGCTCCTCCTCCCCTCCCCGCGCGATCACAATCTCTCCGGCCTCTTCCAAAGCCCTTATAACGTTGACGATCTTTTGTTGAGCTTCCTCCACATCTCGGACGCGGACCGGTCCCATGTATTCCATGTCCTCCTTCAGCATCTCTACGGCCCTCTTGGACAGGTTCTTGAAGAACTTCTCCCTAAGCGCTTCAGATGCACCCTTCAGGGCCAAAGCTACATCCTTCATGTCCACATCGCGAAGGACACGCTGCAAGGAACGGTCGTCCAAACCCAATATATCCTCGAAGACAAAGAGCCTCTTTTTGACCTCTTCTGCCAGTTCGGGATCCTCTTCCTCCAGCTTTTCCATAATGTTGCGTTCGGTAGCCCTATCGGCGTTATTTATGATGGCCACTAAGGCATCTAACCCACCTGCTATGGTGAAGTCTTGGCTCAATACAGTGGATATCTTTCTTTCCAGGACGCGTTCGACTTCCCTGAGCACCTCAGGAGTTACCCTCTCCATCGACGCTATCCTTTTTGCAACCTCTACCTGAAGGTTAGGGGGCAACCCACCCATGACCTGGGCTGCCTGTTTAGGTTCCATGTATGAGATTATGAGGGCTATGGTCTGGGGATGTTCATTTTGGACAAAGGCCAATATCTGCTGAGGATCTGTCTGCCTGATGAAATCGAAGGGCCTGACCTGGAGGCTGGCCGTTATACGGCGCAAGATCTCCTGGGCCCGTTCGGGCCCCAATGAAGCTTCCAAGAGCTTTTTTGCATAATCGACTCCTCCTTGAGTCATGTATTCCTTTGCCAACAATAACTCTTGGGCTTCCCTTAGTACCTCTTCCCTCTGACTGCTTTGGATCTTGCGAAGCCCTGCTATTTCCATTGTCAACATTTCGATGGTGCTTTCGTCTAAATTCTTATATATCTTAGACGCCACCTCCGGGCCTAAGGACACCAGCAGCACTGCAGCCTTCTCCCGACCCTTTAAGCCCTTGCCTCTCCTTTCCACTTCCATGCCTCCCAGCCAAAAATCAGTATTGGTCTTCAAGCAGCCAATTTTTGATTATGGCCGCTATCTCCTCTGGTTTTTTTGAAGCGTACTCCTTCAACTGTTGCTCTAAAATGGCCAATTCGCCCTTTTCTTTTAAAAGCTCCGGATGCTTGAGCAATTCCTCGAGAGAAGGAACCTCTTCTTCCGACTTGGGAACTTTTTCTACAGGAGCAGGTAGCTTTTTTCTTCTCCTTTGCAAGAGCATAAATCCGCCCCCGATCGCCAATAATGAAGCAACACCGATTAACACGTACAGTGGCCATCGCCTGGCTGCCGCCGGAGCTTGCGGAGCTTCGACCGGCGTGAAAGGCATCGACATCACGTAAAGTTCGTCGCCCCTTGCTTCATCTATTCCAACTGCAGCCGCTACGGCTCGCCTAAGCTCTTCAAGCACGCCTTGATCCAGCTCGCCGTCTATTAATACTGAAGCCGATATCTTTTCCAAGGTCCCGGGAGTAGAGACAACCTCCTGTTCCCTAGTGCTGATCTCGTAATTGGTCGTTCCTTCCGCGCGCTCGTAGGTGCTCGGCCCTGCAGCTTGCGATGTGATAACATAGCCGGGGATATTGGTTGTGGTGCCCGGAGCGCCTCCTGGAGGAACTCCGGGACCGGTATACGTCTCCTCAAGGCTTTGCGTGCTTCTTGGAACTCCCTTGCCGGAGGGCCCTGGAACATATTCCTTAACTGCCGTCCTTTTCTTGTCGAAGTTCAATACGACCCTGACCCTCACCACGGCCTTGCCGGGACCAAATATGCGTTCCAACATCTGCCTTACTTTCCGTTCCATCTCTATTTCCTGCTGGCGCTCCATCTCTCTTTGGAGGGAAGTCAGAGTCCTGCCCTCGGTCCCGGTCACCAGGAAGTTTTCATCCAACATATCGGATAATATCCTCCCCTTGCTATCTACAACCACCACGTTATCGGGGTTTAGTCCCTCTACGCTGTGAGCCACCAGATGTACGATAGCTTTGACCTGTTCGGATCCCATTTCAAATCCAGGCTTTAGCTCAAGAAGCACCGATGCTGTAGCAGGAGACTGCTCCTCTAAAAACAATTTCTGTTCCGGAATGACGATGTTGACCTTGCAAGATTGAACGCCCTGAACGGCTTGAATGGTTCGGGTCAACTCACCCTCAAGCGCTCTAAGATAGCTGACCTTCTGTTGAAAATCGGTCATGCCCATCTTGGCCTTGTCGAAGAGCTCAAAGCCTACGATCCCACCCTTCGGCAATCCCTCCCCAACAAGGGAAAGCCTGGTCTCGTAGACCACGTCGTCGGGGACCAGTATGGCATTGAAGGACGGGTCAACCTTATACGGGATACCCTTGTCCTTCAAGTAATTCACAATGGCAGCCTGATCGTCAATATTGAGGTTAGAGAAAAGGGGTTCGTATTTTTGCCTTCCTGTAACAAGTAAAAGGATAAATACTGTTAACATGCCAACAGCAGCGACCCCCACAATGGACAGGCGCTGCCACCTGGATAGACCGGCCCAAAACTGCTTTAAATCGTTCCAAAACTTTGCAATTCTTTCCACTATAATTTACGCCTAAACCGGTATTCTGGCTAATTGCTGATAGGCATCGATCAACTTATCCCTTACTTCCACAAACAGGCGTAAGGCTATCTCGGCCTCGCCCACGGCAGTAACCACTTGAGATATGTCTTCGACGTCACCCGTAACAAGATGGCGAATTTGATCTTCTGCCTTTAACTGGAGGTCGTTTACCTTAAAAACACCCTGCTTCAGGTATTCACTGAAAGACTCCCCGTCCTGCTTCTGGACTTTGCCCCCGTCGTCACTAAAATAATCATGATTAAGCTTCATTAAGTCAATACGCGAAATGGACAATCCTTATACCTCCCCTTCAGTTAAGTCTATTAAAATTCTACACTTATTAAGTCATATCGCATATTATGAAGTTTAGCAAAAAATCCTTATTTTGAAATATGGACCGGGGTATTTTTGCCATAATCAAACCTTGCCAATAAAGCTCGGTACAAAATAAATACGATCATTGTAAAAAAGAGACTGCTGCAAATGATCTTATTTGTTATGCCGATAGCGTCATAGTGTGAAAATATTAAGTGTTATTGCCTATACTATTTTAGCAGCAAAGCAGGACCTGGCAAATTTTTATTCATCTTCAACTTTTTCGGCAAGCTCAAAAAAAGCTGCACAAGTTGTCTTGTGCAGCTTTCGAAACTTAACAGGTACCGATTTTGTGAAGGCAAAACGCATCAAGATCGCAATACATCTATGGCGCTACCCCAAATTTCCTTTGCAGATTCGACGACCATGAGGTTTGCCTCGTAAGCTCTCGTTGCCACCATCATATCGGTCATTTCCCTTACTACGTTGACGTTTGGATAGGCCACGTAACCCTGAGCATCTGCGTCAGGGTGTTCCGGTTGGTAAACGATGCGTGGAGGCAGGTCGTCAGCTTCTATTCTTTCAACCCCGACACCCTTGAAGTCATTGTTCATGCCTTGCAGGCGCTCTGCAAAGACGGGAACCCTGCGTTTGTAAGGGCCGCCCTCAGGCGTTCGCGTGGTGTTTACGTTCGCCAGGTTTTGAGAGATGAGATCCATCCACAGCCTGTGCGCCGTCAAGGAGCTTCCAGCAATTTCCAGCGAATCGAAAAGGCGCATCATCTACCGCCTCCTATGGCAAGTTTATAAGACTCTATGCGTTTGGACATCAAGCTGGCCAGGGCCGTGTAGGTCATTCGAGCTTGAGCAAGCTTCGACATCTCGATATCCAAGTCGACACCGTTTCCGTCCCATCTGGTCAACTCTCCTACCGCCCGATGTTCCTTGGGGGTTATGGAGGCCACATCGCGGGGCACATTTGAAATATGGGCATCGTCGGTGGTCGTCAGGGCCAATTTTTCATCATCCTTCATGTTCAGCGCTTCGCGAAGCTCGTTTTCAAATGTCACTTCGCTTCTCGCATAGCCTGGCGTGTTGACATTCGCAATGTTTTGGGCAACCGTCTTAAATCTCTTCGACAAACCATTCATGCCGACTACCAGCGCATTCCACGTCATGTCATCCATGGCAATGACACCCCCAATAAAGAGATCGGCCAAAACTTCCTTGACCTTGAGGCAAAAAGATAGGGTTATCCTTTTACTTGTTCAGCTCATCTAAAAAGATGGGAGACAGTATCTTGATGTAGGTCCCCTTCATGCCCAAGCTCCTGCTTTCTATAAGGCCTGCGCTTTCAAGTTTGCGTAGGGCGTTGACTATCACGCTTCTGGTGACGCCTATCCTGTCTGCTACCCTGCTTGCCACTACAACGCCTTCAAAGCCGTCGAGCTCCTTTAAGATGACCTTTATGGACTCCATCTCCGAGTACGATAGGGCGCGAACTGCTATTTGTACCATAAACCTCTCTTTGGCTCTTTCCTCGATATGATGCGTCCTGTCATACAATATTTCGATGCCGACTACTGTGGCAAGATATTCGGCCAACACGAGATCGCGCGTATCGAAGGGGGTACCGAAACGGGCCAGGATAAGGGTGCCGAGCCTCTCCCCGCAACCGTAAATGGGTACATATACCACATGCTTGTTGAAATACCTGCATGGTTCATCGGAGTAGGCACAATGCCCGTGATCGCTGTGATTTAAGACGGACTCGTGATGCTGGTTCAACCTCTCCGTATAGGATTTGGGCATATAGCCGTCTTTGAGCAGCTGTTCCATGTAATCGCACCGGTAATCGCTTATCCAGGCGTAACCCAAGATCTTGCCCTCTCCATTAATTATATAGACGTTAGCAGTAGACAGGTCACATAATAACCTTGCTATCTTTTGGTAGTCCGGGTGGGGGGCCATGCCCGCGGACTGAAGCGTTCGACTTATTATGCGCGTCTTGTCCAGCAAATCCTCCATTGCTGTAGGATTCACTATTTTAGGCCTTGATTCGATCAATTCGCGAGGTGTTTCCATCGTCATATATCTTCACCTTCACTTCTTTAATTTATAATAAATATCTCCGCAAATCCGTGTTCTCCACGAGAGGAGCAAGGCGTTCCCGAACAAAGATGTCGTCGATTCGAACTTCCCTTTCCGTCATCTCGGGTGCCCTGAAACTTATATCTTCCAAGAGCTGCTCCAACATCGTATGAAGTCTCCTTGCGCCTATATTTTCCATCTCCCTGTTCATCTTCGCCGCCAAGGAGGCAACTTCCCTCAGCGCCGCATCAGTAAATATGAGCTCAACTCCCTCAGTTTGAAGCAGCGCCTTATATTGCTTAACCAGGCTGTTTTCGGGCTCCACAAGTATGCGCAACAGCTCTTCCTCCCCCAAGGGATCCAGCTCCACCCTTATGGGAAATCTGCCCTGTAATTCCGGTATCAGGTCTGAGGGCTTGACGGAATGAAAGGCACCGGCTCCTATGAAAAGTATATGATCAGTCTTGACGGGGCCATACTTGGTCTGCACTGTCGTGCCCTCTACGAGGGGAAGCAGATCCCGTTGCACTCCTTCGCGGCTCACGTCTGGACCATATTTTTGGCCGTCGGCCGAAGCAATTTTGTCAAGCTCATCGATGAAGACAATTCCCTCTTCCTGGACCTTATCCAAGGCCTCCTTGACGACTGCGTCCATATCGATTAGCTTTTCGGCCTCTTCGAGCTGAAAGATTTTTAGGGCATTTGCAACGGTGACCCTTTTGCGTTTGACCTTTTTGGGCAGTATGTTTCCGAGCATCTCCCCCAAATTGAGCCCCATCTCTTCCATGCCCACTCCTATGAAGGGAACGTTGGACAGGGGGCTTTCGGTCACCTCTATCTCTATTTCCCTGTCGTTCAGCTTGCCTTCCCTTAGCAGCTTTCTGAACTTCTCCCTGGTGGTCCTCCTGCTTTCGTTTTCATTTTCATACTCATCCGCGGTCCTCTCTTCATCGTCCGAAGAGCTGCCCAACAAAATCCTCATAAAATCCTGCGGCTGCCTGACCTTGGATTTCGATGGAAGTAAGGCATCTAAGACCCGCTCTTCTGCCAAAAGGGCAGCAACACCTCTATTTTCCTCGATCTTCTTCGATTTGACCATGTGAACGGAGATGTCCGCCATCTCGCGAATTATGGATTCCACATCCCTTCCGACGTAGCCCACTTCGGTATATTTGGAGGCTTCGACTTTTATGAAGGGAGCATCGACAAGTTGAGCCAGGCGCCTTGCAATCTCGGTCTTGCCAACGCCGGTAGGCCCAACCATGAGGATGTTTTTGGGAATTATCTCCTTTGCCAATTCTTCAGGAAGCCTTTTCCTCCTGATGCGATTGCGCAAGGCAACTGCAACGGCCTTCTTTGCCTTGCTTTGACCTATTACATATCTATCTAAAAAAGCCATAACCTGAGAAGGTGTAAGCTCATCCCTTCTTATAGCTGCTTCATTCATCTTTTATCACCTCTAGCGTGATTACGTCGTTCGTATATATGCAGATCTCCGATGCTATCTGCAGGGACCTCTTTGCTATTTCACTTGCGCTCATATCGGAAACCTGCAAAAAAGCCCTTGCGGCAGCCAAGGCATAACCGGCTCCAGACCCTATGGAGGCTACATCATCGTCAGGTTCCAAGATATCTCCGGCCCCGGAAAGCAAAAGCGTTTGATTCCGGTCAGCCACAAGCATTAAAGCCTCCAGCCTTCGCAGGGCCTTGTCGGTACGCCACTCCTTAACCAAATCAACCGCTGCACGCATCAAGTTTCCGCTATGGCTTTGCAGATACTTCTCGAAACGCTCGAGCAAAGTCATGGCATCTGCCGTACTTCCCGCAAATCCCGCCAAGACATTTCCACCGCTCAAGCGTCTGACTTTTTTTGCCCCGCTCTTTATGACCTGGGTTTCCAAAGTGACCTGGCCGTCACCGGCCATCGCCACCTCTTTTCCCCTTCTAACACAGATGATAGTGGTGCCCTTAAACATTACCTTCATCCCTCCCTCTCGGGTGAGCATTCACGTAACTTTTTTTCAGCTGATCGTAGCTTATCTTGAGATATCTTTGGGTGGTCACTAAGCTCTGATGACCAAGCAATTCCTGCAATACCCGCAACGACGCTCCCCCCTCTAACATGTGGGTAGCAAAACTGTGGCGAAGGACATGAGGGCTTACGCCCACAAGCCCGACCCGCCTTGCCGCTCTAGCCACGACCCTATGCACGGTCCTAATGGCAATGCGCTCGCAGTCCTCCCCAGGGAAAAGCGGGCCACTGTTTTTGCCGGAAAGCCTTTGCCATTCCGCCAATGCCCCCTGGGCAAACCTTCCCATGGGAACCAATCGCTCTTTCTCGCCCTTGCCCTTTACGCGCAGCCATCTTTCCTCCATATCGACGTCTTCCCAATCCAGAGCTACCAGCTCAGCCACCCTCAAGCCACTTCCGTAAAGAAGCTCAAGTATCGCCCTGTCTCGGACTTTATTCTTGCCGGAAGGGCCCTTTTCAAGGATTGACTTGACATCTTCATAGGCCAAAGCCCTGGGAAGCCTCTTTGGTTCCTTTGGTCCCCGCACGTTCTTGGAGGGGTCTGAAGTTATATATCCGCCTTGCAGCAAAAACTTCATCCAGCTTCGTAGGGACGACATCTTCCTTAAGGCGGAACTTTTGGAGTAGCCGTAGGCCAAAAGCTCCCTCAAAAATCCCCTCACATGCGATTGATCTATCCCTCGAACGTCTTCTATGCCCTCGCCCAAAAGGTAGTCCACAAACTGCGACAGGTCGACGGCATAGTTGATGACCGTATTGTCCGTCCTTCCGCCGGCATACTTAAGATGCTCTAAAAAGGCATCCACCAATGTAGAGATATTTTCGCTCATATGTGAATTATATCATATTCTTTAAAAATAAAAGTGTATTCTGACTAATTAAGCTTTTTCAGTAAATCTTAACTTTATGATTTCTTACGCATAATACTACTAAGCTTTACAGGGGGATACCAAAGTCAACTTAATCTATTTGCTAGGTTACATGATGCTTTAACAAAACACATCCTGGCGCGCCTTCATGAAGGCTTCAAGTTCGCTCAATGCTTTGCCGGCTATCAACTCGCAGCGTTTCCTCTTGTCCTTTATCTTTTTAGGCAGCGGCGGAAACAGTCCCAGATTTATGTTCATGGGCTGGAAACCTGAGGGATTTGCGTTCTTCAGATACCAAAGAAGCGAGCCTATGGCAGTATTCCTCGGCCACGATAGGAGAGGAAGTCCATTGATGACGCAGAACAAATTCAAAGCAGCGACCAACCCCATCGCTGTGCTTTCGATGTAACCTTCAACTCCAACGATCTGACCCGCCATGAAGATGTCGTCAAAGCCCTTTATCCTCAACCACTCGTCCAATACTGCCGGGGCATTGACGTAGATATTCCTGTGCATCACGCCGTATCTTGCAAACTCCGCTTCCTCAAGGCCCGGTATGAGACGAAAAACCCTGTCCTGTTCCGACCACTTAAGGTTCGTCTGAAATCCGACCATGTTGTAGAGCCTGCCATATCTGTCGTCCTGGCGCAGCTGAACTACGGCATAAGGCTCACGCCCGGTCTTGGGATCTGCAAGACCAACGGGCCTCATTGGCCCAAACCGAAGGGCATCCCGTCCCCTTTTGGCTATCACCTCTACCGGCAAGCATCCTTCGAAGAAATGTTCTTCCTCGAAGTCATGCCTCATCGCCACTTCGGCGTTGACGAGTGCCTCGTAAAACCGCTCATATTCCTCCTCATTCATTGGACAGTTTATATAGTCCTCGCCGTAACCATAACGGCTTCCAAAGAAGGCAACGCCCATATTTATGGTCTCCCGCAGTACCACGGGAGCAACGGCATCGTAAAAATATAGGAAATCCTCGCCAAGCATATCCTTCAGGCACGAGGCCAGTGCGGTCGACGTTAAGGGGCCACTCGCTATTATCGCAGGACCTTCGCTTAAATGGGTGACCTCTTCCGTGACGACCTCGATTGAGGGCATCGATCGTATGGTTGACGTTACCTCCTCGGAAAAGGCCTCCCTATCGACAGCCAGGGCCCAACCGGCCGGAACCTTGTGCCTATCCGCACAGGCCAATATTAAGCTATTGAGTTTTCTCATCTCGGCCTTAAGGATGCCAGCAGGGCTTGATAACATATCGGAGCCAAGCGAATTGCTGCATACCAGCTCGGCGAGTTTCGACGTCTTATGGGCGGGCGTAAACGCCTTTGGACGCATCTCGAAAAGCCTAACTTTCACGCCCCTTCGTGCGAGCTGGTAAGCCGCTTCGCTCCCGGCAAGGCCGCCTCCTATTATGGTCACTGTTACGTCATTTTTCGCCGACCGCTCCGGCGTCATCGATTACTTCCTCCTTCTCATATCCACAATTGGCACATTTGATCGCTTTCCTCTTTACCACAAAGGGGCCGCCGCATTTGGGACAAATCTCGCCTGTGGGCTTGTTCCAACTGACAAAGTTGCATTTAGGATATCTGGAGCATCCGTAAAAAGGTCTTCCGCTTTTGGAACGAAGCATCACAACCTTGCCTTCCCTGCATTGCGGACAGCTTATATCCAAGCTATTTTTGAAGTTCCTGGTGTACTTGCACTCGGGAAAGGCCGAACAGGCGATGAACTTACCGTAACGACCGTGCTTTACGACTAGCTGTGCCCCACACTTGGGACATGTTTCATCGATCGTTTCAACCGGCACCTCGACACGGGCAACACTCTCGGTGCTTTTGAGGATATCTGCGAAATGGTTCCAAAATCCCTTAACGACAGCAAGCCACGGCATCTCTCCTCTTTCGACCTTGTCGAGTTCCTCTTCCATCTTGGCAGTAAATTCCACATCGATTATCGATGGAAAGTGCTTGACCAAAAACGAATTGACAGTGACGCCAAGCTCAGTGGGAAAGAGCTTTTTGGCTTCATCCTTTTCCACGTAATGCCTATCGTAGAGGGTCTGTATGATGGTGGCATACGTCGACGGACGACCTATCCCCTTCTCTTCCATGACCTTTACTAGGCCTGACTCGGTATATCTGGACTGCGGCTTCGTGAATTTTTGTTCTTTCTCTAACTTCATCAACTTAAGCTCCTCGCCAACCGCGGCCTCGGGCAAAACTTCCTCCTTCATGTCGAGCGGCCAAAGCTTGCTCCACCCCTCGAATATCAAGGTCACTCCGCTTTGCTTCAGGGTATATGGGCCTGCCTGGACCTCGATATTGGTCCTGGCAACGACAGCCGGCGCCATTTGGGAGGCCAAAAAGCGACTCCATATCAACTCGTACAATGCCTTTTGGTCCTTTGTCAAATGAGGTGATATTTCATCCGGCTCTAGCCTTACGTTCGTGGGCCTGATCGCCTCATGGGCATCCTGAGAGCGCTCCTTCGACACATACTGATGTGGACTATCGGGCAGAAATTTATCACCGTACCTCTCCTCTATGTACTGACGGGCCATAGATATGCCCTCAGGAGCTATACGCAGGCTATCCGTGCGCATGTAAGTGATGAGGCCCACGGGGCCATGTCCCGGAAGGTCGACGCCCTCATATAAGCTCTGGGCTATGCGCATGGTCTTTTGGGGGGTAAACCCCAACCGCCTCGCTGCTTCCTGCTGTAATGTGCTAGTTTTAAATGGCGGCAGCGGATTTCTTTTGCCTTCCTTCACGTCGAATTTCGATACTTTGTACGAAGCAGAAAGCAGGTCGCTATATATCGCCTGTGCGTCAAGGGCATTGGTGATCCTGATATTCTTGCCATCCTTTTTTGCCAATTTCAGAGTAAATTGTCCATTATTGCCCCTTACCAAAGCAGAGATAACCCAGTACTCCTCGGGGATAAATGCCTTAATCTCATCTTCCCTCTCGCAAATGAGCCTCAAGGCTACCGATTGAACCCGTCCTGCCGAAAGGCCTGATTTGACCTTCTTCCAAAGCAAAGGGCTCAAGCTATATCCCATCAGCCTGTCGACCAACCTCCGCGCTTGCTGGGCGTTGACCTTGTCCATATCAATGATCTCAGGCTTGCTCACTGCTTCCTTTACGGCTCTCGGGGTGATCTCGTACATGCGTATCCTGCAGGGAGTATCCTCCGGAATGGACAGCAAATGTGCTAAATGCCAGGCGATTGCTTCCCCTTCTCTGTCGGGGTCAGAGGCGAGCAGAACCCTTTCGGCCTTTTGCGCTGCCTTTTTTAGATCCCTGACTATGGGCCCCTTGCCCCTCACCAGAATGTATTCCGGCTCAAAGTCTCTATCTATATCTATGCCGATCCTGCTTTTGGGCAAATCCCTCACGTGTCCATTGCTCGCCTTAATGTCGTATTTGCGACCCAGTATCTTTTTTAAGGTCCTTGCTTTAGTAGGAGATTCGACTATCACTAGAGTTTTATCTGACACCTCATTCACCTTCCGTCATCTCGTTGATTACCCATCTGCCCGGACCACTCATCGCAACTAGCCCATGCAGCTTCAGTTTTCCAAGACATTCCAAGACCGAGGCAGGCGTCATTTTACATTCTCCGGCGATATTGTCAACAGTCCTATCTCCCCTTTCCCTTAAGATCTTATAGATTTGCCCTTCCTCGGGGCTTAAGATTGCAAGCTTGTCTTCCTCAGCGCTTACCAGAAAACCCTGTGGCGAACCTTTCATCAAATAAATGAAGGAATCCACGTCTACAAGCGGGTAGGCGCCATCGAATATGAGCAGGTTAGAGCCCTTGGCGACGCCTTCGTCTATCCTTCCCGGCACGGCCCAAGTCTCTATGCCGTGTTCCATTGCAATTCGCCCGGTTATCATAGCTCCGCTTTTCAGGGGAGCCTCGACGATGATCGCTACATCCGCCAATCCCACTATTATCCTGTTACGCTGGGGGAAGTTCCAGGGCATCCCCTTCGTTCCCAAGGGATATTCCGATACGAGTGCGCCCCTTTCCTTGATCTTCTCAAAAAGCGGGCCGTTTTTGGCCGGATAGAATTGGTCAACGCCGGTCCCAAATACGGCCATGGTGATGCCTTCAGCTTTTATGGATCCTTCATGGCATGCTTCGTCTACGCCAAAGGCACCGCCGCTTATCGTCGTAAAGCCCTCGCGACCCAGTCTAACCCCGAGTAAACCTGCAATGCGTCGTCCGTAGTTGCTGCAGCGCCTAGTTCCGACGACGGCCACAGCCTTACCTGGTGTTTTTTGATTGCCCCACCAATAGAGCAGCAACGGAGGGGTAGATAGGCGACATAAAGAAGAAGGATAACTGTCATCGCCAAAGGCCAGTAAGTCGATCCCCATATTTTTACATGCCTCGAACTCCTTTAAATGCAACCCCCTGGACAGGACTTCGTACCACTTCGCCATTACCTTTTCGGAGCTTGTAAAAGATTTAAGCAGAGATGGCGTGCTTAACAAATCACCGGGAAGGAGCGACTTTAAGCGCAGGGATTGAACGAAATTGCCATCAAAATACCTTAGGAAATTAAGGGCAATAAAGGCCAATAAATCCTCATCTTTCAAGGACAGTCCCTCCCCTATAGGTCAATGCTTCGGCCAAGTGGGCATCTCGCACATTCTTTTCACCGGCCAAATCAGCTATGGTTCGGGCTATCTTAAGCACCCTGCTTAAGCCTCTCCCCGTCAAATTAAAATTGACACCTACAGATTTGATGAACATCTTAGCCTCTTTCGTCAATCCAAGGTGCCTTTTGATCATCTTTTCGGATAATTCTGCGTTGTAGTTGATGCCGAAGGGATGCCATCTCTCAAGTTGAATGGCTCTGGCCGCCATCACTCGCTTTTTCACGGAAAGGCTATTTTCCGCATCTCCGCCAAGTTCCAGCAACTCTTCAGGAGTAAGCCGCGGCACCTGCAAATGAATGTCTATCCTGTCCAATATTGGGCCGGAAAGCTTTTTCGCGTATCTGTCTATATCGCTTGGCGAACAGCTGCAACTTTTTACGACATCCCCAAGATACCCGCAGGGGCAAGGATTGCAGGCCGCCACCAGCAATACGGAGGCCGGATAAGTAACTGTACCCGAAGCCCTGCTAACGGTTATGCTTCCGTCCTCCAAAGGTTGACGTAGGGATTCAAGCACATCTCTCCTGAATTCCGTTATCTCGTCCAAAAACAAGACGCCTCTGTGCGCGAGGCTTAACTCTCCAGGTTTAAGATCAACCCCGCCTCCGCAAATGGCGACAACGCTTGAAGTGTGGTGCACCGCCCTAAAGGGCCTTGTTCGATCAACGTTAAGATGCATGCCCCGTGCGCTCCTAATCCTCATCACCTCTATGAGCTCATCGTCAGATAAGGGAGGCAGGATGCCACGGATAGCCCTTGCCAACATGGTCTTGCCCGATCCCGGTGAACCAACAAAAATGACGCCATGGCTTCCTGCAGCTGCAATCTCTAAGCCCCTCTTTGCCGCAGCTTGGCCTCTTATGTCGGCAAAATCGGGCTCTATCGCCAAATCTTTAGCCTCAGGCAGGGCAAAGTCCAACTTTTGCAGGGGGCGTTCACCCCTTAAATGGCAAAACAGTTCGGCGATGTTGGAACAGGCATAAGCCTCAACTCCCTCAACCATCGACACGTCCACTGCGTTTCCCCTTGGCGCAAAGAGTGGAAGCCCCATTTGTCGGGCCAAAAAAGCCGCAGGGACTCCGCCTCTTACTTGGCGCAACCTTCCATCCAAGGCAAGCTCGCCCATGAAAATGCCGCCTACGCCTTCGGGGATAAAACCGGCCTCCCTGGCTATGCCCACAGCGATGGGCAGGTCCAGCAGGGAACCCTCCTTGGGCAGATCTGCGGGAGCCAGGTTAACCGATACGTGCCCCTTGAGCTTTATGCCCAGGGTGCCTAGGGAAATTCTCACCCTTTCCCGGGCTTCCTTTATTGCAGTATCCGCCAAACCAACTATGGAGATGGAAAAAAGACCCCCCGTAAGGCAAACTTCCACCTCCACGGGAAGGGCATCTATGCCCTTAAGCGTAAGCCCGTAAATACGACTCATCTACATCATCCCTAACGTAATGTTTTTGACGTATTCCCAGCCATATCCTCCGACATCTTCAGGCTTCAAGGTTATGCCTAAAATATCTATCCTCCACGGGCCTTCCCACTCCAGCTGCTCCACCAATGCCCTTCCGGCACGAATGAGCGATTTGATCTTTCGAGGCCCTACGCTTTCTATGGGGGATTGAACATCGCATCTGGAGCGCACCCTGACCTCGACGATCACGAGCTCGTCGTCATCCAGGGCCACAATGTCGAGCTCCCCCCTTCGAAAGGTCGCATTTCTCTTCAGGATGCGGTAGCCCATTTGCGAAACTATCGAAGATGCAACGTCCTCGCCCCAGTTCCCTATATCCTTACGGGACATTTCCCCCATTTGCTCCGCCTCTCCTTCCCATGTCGACATTGTGAAGGAAGACCAATATTCGCGCAACGGCAAGGTAAGCTTCCTCGGGTATTTCCTCTCCCAAGCCAACGCCCAAAAGAACGGCAACCAAGGTAGGATCCTCGACTATGGGAATTCCTGCCTTTTTGGCCTCGTCCAGGATCTTTTCCGCTATCACCCCTCGCCCCGAAGCTACTACTTTGGGCGCATCGTCGATTTTTCTGTCGTAACGCAAAGCAGCGGCTTTCCTGATCTCTTTATTCCTTTTGTCTTCCATCATGCCTTCGCCTCAAACCCAAAATACATCGTTTCCTTAACGTCCCTTATCTGACCCAAGTTGATGTAGGCTAACTTTATTGGCAACTCGGAAAGCGCCGCGGCAAGCGACGGCAAGTCCCTTGAAAGCAATGCAGTCACCTCTTCGGATTTGGAGCGCAACGTCACGCCGTAGGAGTTTGCGTCGAAGACCAGTTCTCCCTCGATCAAGCCGACATTGACGCCCTCAAAATGAAATATCAGTCGAATTACCTTCTTGGGTGTCTCTTGGGATGTAACCCAGACCCTTATGTTTTCGCCGTCCTTTAGGCAAAAGCGAAGGGGAATGAAGTGATAGGGATATATCACGTCTTTTAACGGGCGAGACAGCAACGCGAGGGATCTTGCGTAAAGGCCTTCTTCACGGTCGCTTTGAAGGACATTTTCCATATCCCTATTGTTTTTCAGTTTTTCCCTTACCGAGCCAAAGTACCTTTTTGTCTGATCGTCAGTCAAATTGAAGTACCAAAAAAGAACCTTCACGTAAGATTCGTCCAAGGGCATGCCTCGGACATAAAGCTCCACGAGCATGGGCAATTTATCCAAGTCAAGTCCGGACTTGACTAAGAAAGAAGACAGCTTCTTCACCAGGTCATCCGTAACGGGAAGTTGTCTTTCGATCAAGGCATTTACGATGGCCCTTTCATTGCCGTTTAGCCTTTCGTATGAGGAGAGTTCTTCCGGCTTTAGTTTCAGTACGGGTGGCATGCTCGTAGAATCCCATATGCCGGTAAAGCGATCTCCTACTGCCAGATTAAGCGAAGAGACGGCAAACATCCTTTGGCCCCATATTTCTACGATATAGCCGTCCCCTTTGACCTCAAGCACCACGCCCCTAACCAAAGAACCGTTCGGAATGGAGGTTAACGAACGCCCGGAGAGCGCCTGTTGGTCCTGAAATTTTATCGATTCAGGTCCCTGCATGTTCAAGGCCATAGATGCTAAACTTCCTTCCATCTAAATGTCTTTCTGTGGATCGGAGATGGCCCCATCGCCATCAATGCCCTTCTGTGCTCCACTGTGGGATAACCCTTGTGGGATGCAAAGCCGTAACCCGGATACAACCTGTCATAGATCTCCATTACCTTGTCTCTTATGACCTTCGCAATTATGGAAGCCGCACTTACGACCAGGATGTGTTTATCCGCCTTCGGTATCGCCCTTTGAAGGTAGGGCACACCCGGAACGGCAAAACTGCCATCGACGATGACGACATCGGGGACGACGGGCAAACCACAAATGGCCTTTCCCATGGCCCACAGGGTAGCTTGCAATATATTATCCCTATCTATGCGGTTTGGACTTGCGGCCTGGACCTTATAGATGATATCTCTGCTTGCAAGCTCTTCGAACACCTTCTCCCGCATCCCGGGAGATAGGGCCTTTGAATCTCTTACGCCAAGTTGCTTTAAAGCATACACATCATTGCGATCAATCGCTACGGCTGCCGCCACTACAGGACCAGCCAAAGGCCCTCTTCCCGCTTCGTCGACACCTACGATAATCATCCTTGTGGCAACTCCAAAGTAAAGGGGCCTAATCTCCCCGTCGCAAAGCTTTCAAGCAAAAATCGGCCGGCCCTCTCAAAGTCAACTTTACCTCCCGGCAGAAGGGCTCCGATCCTGCGGGCTAAAGCTGCTAAACACTCTTCGGCCTTTACTTCCTCATCTGCAGCAATCGATAACCTCTCCAGCAATCTGGACATAAACCCGAGCGAACGCAAAAATTCAAAAAGCTGCATCGACAAGGTCTCATAATCTCCTATGACGTCCACCCTAAGGCAACCAAGCCATGCCAGGATCATATTAGTTTGCCTGTCAGCCTTTGGGTCCAATATGCCCGGAGAATCTAACAGGAGTAACCCGTTTGCCCTATACCAGGAGACGCCCTTGGTTATGCCGGGAATTCCTCCTACCTTCGATGCCCTTTTGCCAAGCAGGGCATTTAGCAGCATGGACTTGCCGACATTAGGTATGCCCACTATGGCAACTCTCAATTCCCTCCATTTAGGCTTATGTCCGCTGAGCCCAAACAGCTTTCCGCGCAAACCCCCAGGAATTCCCGATCTTAAATTGGCGGCAAAGGCAGGCATACCGCAAGACGACAACTCTTCGATCCAAAGCTTCGTCTTGTCATCTTCGGCCAGATCTTTCTTGCTCAAAACCACACAGACCGGCTTAAGTTTGGCTAAATCATGAATCAACGGGGATGAACTCGATCTTGGAGCCCTAGCGTCTCTAACTTCCACGAAGACATCGACCTGGGAAGCCAATTCCTTAAGCCGCTTTTTCCCCTTTTCCATATGGCCCGGATACCAAACGGTCCTGGGCATCATTTAAGCACTCCTATCCTGCTCAAGGGCCAATAGCGGAAAAAGGCCGGCCCCCGCAAATAGTTTTTGGGAACGAACCCCCAAAATCTGCTGTCCTGAGAGTTGGGGCGATTATCGCCCATCATGAAATACTGCCCTCGCGGAACAGTGACCTTCTCCATGCTCAAGAAATCCCTATTTTTCACGTAGGGCTCCTCCAGAGGCGAATCATTGATGTAAACTACCCCATTTTTTATCTCAATCGTCTCTCCAGGAAGGGCGATCAAGCGCTTCACGAAATCCCTGGTCGGATCCATGGGGTATTTAAAGACCACTACCTGTCCCCTTTTCGGCTCGGTAAAATGATACCAAAACTTGGCCACCAATACCCTATCGCCGGGCATGAGCGTCGGTATCATTGATCCACTAGGTATCCAGAAGGCCTGAACCACGAAAGTCCTAAGCACCAATGCCAAGACTAAGGCCCATATCAATGTTTCGACAAGTTCTTTCCACCACGGTTTCATCCTAAAAACGCCCCCTGCAAGCAAATTGCTCAGTTTTCATCACATGCATGTCTTTATAACCCCATTTAGCATTCAAAATCAAGAGGAAAGAGTCATTTATCGGGAGGATGTTTTCTGACCGTTATATAACAGTAGGGGGATATGATTATATAACCCAGGGATTTGGCGCTTCCCTTCGATCCGTTTGTCACCTTTATGGTCACCCCAGGGGAAAGGGTGTGCCACTGGGGTGAATAGACCGAAAAGCTTTCCGAAGCGCTCATGCCCCTAAAATAACACCCTCCACAGGAGTCAAAGACATCTTCCTCCAGCGTGTCCAGCCACTGAACGTACAACTTGCTCGTGGAAGCCGAACGGGTAGTGTATTTCAACATGAAGGGCCTGCCAGTTTGGCATGCCTCTATAAAGGTCCCCTGAAGCCAGGCATGCGCCTTCTTCAATTCGATGATGGCAAAAAACTCATCGGCGGCACGAAAGGCAAGGGCAAAACATCCAAAGCCGCTGGCAAATATAAATATGACTATTAAAAGCTCTACTAAAGTCAACCCGCTTTCTTGAGCCATAAATAAGGCCCTCTCGCCTTTGGAGGGGGCCTTATTTACCTTTAAGGGTTTATGATGCATGAACGGCGTTCTTACCAAGCTCCAGGGCTTTTAAGTTATCATCCCTAAACTTCGCGGGGCTCAACGTGGAAACGGCTTCTTTAATCTCCTCAAAGGAAATGCCACCGATGTTTAAGCCGCCCATCGCACCAAGTATCAATACATTGAGAAAAAGGTAATTGCCACCCATATGCTCGTTAAGTATCTCGTATCCGTTCAACAAAAAGGCGTCGATTTTCCTCTTGGCCAGATATGTCTTTAAGCTCTCGTTTTGAAAGGCCTCGCGCCTGTGCACGTTAATGACGCAATGTCCTCCATCCTTCAGAAAATGCAGGTTTCTTATGGCCTCGTTTTGGTCGAAGGCCAGCAATACATCGGCATCTCCGGCGCTTATTAAGGGACACTTGTAAGGCCCCACCTTGAAGTGGCTTATCACGGAACCGCCCCTTTGGGCCATGCCGTGAACCTCGCTGCCTATCACATTTTCTCCCCTCTTCAGCGCTATTTGCCCCAGCACGCGGCTGGCAAAAAGAATTCCCTGCCCTCCAAGACCGACGATGATGTATTGCATTATCTTCCCTCCTCCGATATGACCTCAATAGCACCGTGAGGACATACATTCAGGCATACGCCGCACTTCACGCAAAAGCGACTGTCTATGAACGCCTTCTTCGCGCTCTCATCAAAGACCAAACCGGGACAGTTGAAGAAGTTTATGCAGAACTTACAGCCTATGCATTTATCGTGATTTACCCGCACAGGTATCTTGGGTTGCTCTTGCCTGAGCAACATGCAGGGATGGCTAAATATCACTACGGCAGGTTCTTCGTGTTCCTTGGCGTACTCCCATGCCTCCTGCAGGACCTTTACGTTTTCTTCTATATCGTAAGATCTCACGGTACGCACGAACTCGACCCCGCAACCTTTGACAACCCTTTCAAGGGGAATGGCTCTACCAGCATCGCCCTTCCGCGGCTTCTCGCCGGTTCCCGGGTGAGGCTGGCCGCCAGTCATGGCCGTGATCCTGTTGTCCAAAATGGCCAGGACGAAGGCGTGCTTGTTGTAAACCGCATTGACGAGCCCGGGCAAGCCCATATGGAAAAAGGTGGAATCTCCTATGGTGGCAATCACGGGACGCAATTTGCCGTCTATCTTGTGGGCGAGATAAAAGCCTGAAGATTGAGTAACCGATGCTCCCATGCAGAGAGAGGTATCCACGGTCTTCTGATTTACGCCTAAGGTATAACAACCTATGTCGGAAGGATATATTCCATCGGGAAAGGCCTTCCTTATTGCAAAAAAGCTCGCCCGATGCGGGCATCCAGGACAAAGCATGGGCGGCTTAGGCGTAACCTTGAGCTCTTCGATCGCTTTTTTGAGGTCCTCGTCGGCCTTTATCGAAAATTCTTCGCCAAGGGCCTTATGGATGATCTCCTCGACCACCTCGGGGACGAGCTCGCCGGCCCTGGGCACAAACCCGTTCCATCTGCCCTTGACCTTCGTGCGATCCAAGATTTGCATCTCTATGACGGGATAGGTTTCCTCCAACACCAGTACGTTTTCGTGTCGATTTATAAAATCGGATACGATATCCACAGGCAGCGGATGGGGAGTGCCTATCTTCAAGACCGAAATATCCCTTCTTCCCATCTTGGCCAACAAATCCATCACTACGGCAAAGGATATGCCTCCGGCAATGATGCCAAGCTTGGCCTTTTCCTGCGCCGGCACTTCGTAATTATACTTAGAAAAGCTATGTGCGAAGTCATCTCTTACGGCATCGATCTTTTGGTTTAGCTTAGGATGGGTTATCTTGACGTGGGCGGGAAGACAAACCCAACGTTTTACGTCCTTGGAGAACTTCGCGGGCCTGTCAAGCTCTATCGGGGTGCCGAATTCTATGTCTTGCCTGCAATGATCCACCCTAACCGTGGGACGCAGCATTACAGGTATCTTATGCTTTTCAGAGAGATCGTAGGCATCTTTTACCATTTCCATGGCTTCTCTTGCGGATGATGGGTCGAATACGGGTACCTTGGCAAACAAGCCGAACAACCTGCTATCCTGCTCGGTCTGGGAGCTGTGGGGGCCGGGATCATCTGCCACAATCAAGAGCAAGCCACCCTCGATATCGAACTGTGCCCCGCTCATGAAGGGATCGGCTGCTACGTTTAGGCCTACGTGCTTCATCGCCACACAGGACCTTTTGCCCGTAAATGAAGCCGCCATCGCCACTTCAAAGGCAACCTTTTCATTGGTGCCCCATTCTACGACCGTCTTAGTGCCGAGCGAATCGGCAAACTTGGCTATGGCCGGCAATATCTCAGAGGAGGGAGTACCAGGATATGCACAAGCCACCTCGCAGCCTGCCTCGACAACGGCCCTGGCAATGGCCTCATTGCCAAGAAGAACAGCCTTTTCATTCGCCATTAACATCCACCTCTCTCGATTTTATTGTTGCAATATATTTGTCAACATGCTGTAAAAGGGCTCGGGTTTTTTTAGCAGCTTCCCGCGACTGTCGCAAAAGCCGTGTTTTGTATACCCTTCTGCAAGGAGCTTGTCGTCCAAGTCGCGATAGATCTTGAATTCGAAGGAAAGGCTATGGGGTTTTACCTCTTTCAGATAGGTCTCAACCCTCACGATGTCGTCATAGCGGGCCGGATGTTTATATCTGCATCTCACTTCCACAACCGGCATGAATATTCCGTTTTTCTCCCATTCTATATAGGGCATCCCGAACTTTCTGCAAAATTCCGTCCGTCCCATTTCAAACCACGTTAAATAATTGGCATAATATACAACGCCCATTTGGTCCGTGGCGCCATAGGGAACCCTCAAAGTCAAAGAGCAACTCAAAGACATCTATTTCATCTCCCGACGAAAATGTGATGTACGCATGATAAAAACTTGGCAAGGCTATAATAACATATCGGCATATACTAAATCCATAGGCATCCAGCAATATCGAGGGGATCGCAAGCCCTCCTTGCTAAGGCCTTCTTCTCGACTTTCCACAATGGAGCTTGTGTATCGCCATTAGGCATTGTCCGCTCACCACGGAGTAGCCCAAGGCCTTTAATCTCCCTTCAAGTTCGGGATTTTCAGCACCTGGTTGCATCCAAACGATAGGCTTATATGTAAGGTTCTCTAAATCATCCAGCAAGAAGGCCTGATTTTGAGGGCTTATAAACACAGAAATGATATCGAGGACATCCGGTACATCGCGTATCGTGGCGTAAAAATCAAGCCCGAATATCTTAAGGCCAACGTACTTGGGATTGATGGGATAGAGCTTAAAACCCTGCAACATCAGATAGGACATGACGCCCGATACCGGCCTGCCGGTTTCGACCGTTGCGCCCAACACCCCAACCTTACAGGGCGAACATATGTAATTCTGAATTATTTTCTCCCATTCCACCCGACCATCTCCTTTCTTATGCAGGTGGCAAATGCCCACGGCATTTATGCTTACCTTCAACCACCGCCCATACCCTCAAGGGCAGTAAGGCGCACGTCGTAAAATGGCCCTTCTACGAAAAAGGAGGCCTTAACTTCGGACTCCTCTCCCGGAAGCAGGGCAACCCTTCTAGCCCTAAATGAACGTTGCAGGATCAACTTATCTCCCGGACCATAAAGGGTTACCATGACGCCCGGCCCCTCCAGTTCAACGGATGTCATGTTTTTTACTGTGACGTCCAATTCCAGCGTCTTCCTGTCAGCGTCATAATGGAAGGACGAAGTCGTTAAGGCTATCTTTACAGCTTCCTCCTCGCAAAAGGAGCGTCCTGAAAAGGCAAACAGAGACGTTACTGCGATCAAAAATAGCAAACCATATTTTAGTCCCTTTCTCCTTCCCCTCACCAATATCACCCCCAAATAGGTCCTAAAACTATTTTACGATCTGTCTCGTGAAATTTACAGCATCAACATTGCCGCAGAAAAATCTTATTTGCCTTCACTAAAGTCGGTGTAGTTGCTATAATGATCTTCGCGGAGGACTGGCCGAGCGGTCGAAGGCGGGTGACTTGAAATCACTTGTGCCGAAAGGCACCGGGGGTTCGAATCCCTCGTCCTCCGCCATTTTATTATATTGCCAATAGGGATAAAACATGGATAAACTCGCGATAGGCATAGACATGGGGGGGCACTACATTAAGGCTGCCCTGATTGAAGAAAAAAAGATCCTTAAAAGATGCAAGGTTTCAACGTCCAAGACAAGGGCCCCTGAAGGAGTAATCGACCAACTTCAAAGAATTGTAAAACAGCTTCAACCTTCGGATAATGCCCTTCCCGTGGGGTTGGGCGTGCCTGGTTTTTTGGACATGGGGCGGCAACATGTTGTGCTTTTGCCCAACTTCCCCAATTGGGAAGGCTTACCCCTAAAGTGCATGCTTGAAGATAGGCTAAAGACTAACGTTGCAATTGAAAACGATGCCAATTGTTTTGCCCTGGGCGAAGGACTTGCCGGATTGGCCAAGGGATTAAAAAACTTTGTAGCAATTACCCTCGGCACCGGAATAGGCGGCGGTATAGTCTTAGACGGCAAGCTGCTTAAAGGTGCCCACGGATACGCAGGAGAGCCAGGCCATATGGCATTTGGCAAAGACGAACCATGCGGATGTGGATGTCGTGGTCATCTTGAGGCCATAAGCGGAACTGACGCAATGGAAAGAAAGGCAATCCGCCTAGGATTGCCCGACGATATGGAGGTTCTATGGCCACGCAGGAAGGAAGCTGCAGTCGCCGAAATAATAAGGCCTTCCCTAGATTCCATCTCCAGGGCTATTGCCTCCATAGTACACCTTTTGGATCCCGAAATGATCATTTTAGGTGGCGGATTCAGCAGGGCAGAAGGGTTGCTCCAAGAATTGAAACCTTTGGTTCAGTCATATCTGGTTCCCCACTTTAGGGATACCTTTCGTTTAGAAATAAGCTCTCTTGGCAACGATGCAGCCTTACTGGGTGCAGCTTCGCTTGTGCAGGACCGATCAACGACAGCCGCTTGAACGGTCTGAAGCAACCTTTAGCGCGACAACATTCTCCTCTTTTAACTTGCCCAGTTCTCTATACATGGCAAAAAAGGCCAGAATCGAGCCGCCCAAATCCGTAGCGGGAAAGGCCATCCATATGCCGTCCAAGCCGAAGATGTGCGGCATTATCAACATGGCAGGATAGCAAATTCCAAGCTGGCGCACAAGCTGGATGATGAGGGCCTCTCTTGCCCTTCCCAATGACTGCAGCGTATATGAAGTTACGACGAATATGGCAGCCGCAGGCAAGAAAAAGTAGCCGATCCTTAAGGCTCGTACTGTCATATCTATTAAGGCCTTATGATCGTTGCAGAAAATCCGAACGATCTGCCAGCCAAAGAATTGGGTGGCAACCCACGACAGAGAGAAGGCGCACAAGCAGGAAATAAGCGCCAGCATTATAGCCCTTCTAACGCGATGATAAAAGCCTGCGCCATAGTTGTAGCCTATGATGGGCTGAGCAGCCTCACTTATTCCCAATGCCGGCAAAAAGAATAAAGTGTCCAAGGTGAGAAATATCCCAACCGAGGATACGGCCAAGTCTCCGCCCAACTTTAGGGCCGTCTGATTTAAAATGACTAGCAAAACGGCAAAGGATATGGACGTAATGCAGGGCGTTATCCCTATGGCCAGAATGTTCGCAACCAAAGGCATCCTGATTTTCAGATTTTTGTAGCTTATCTTTAATACGCTGTATTTGGCGTAATACAATGCGACCCACAGGCACGACAGAAATTCCGCTATCGAGGTGCCCCAAGCGGCCCCCTTTACGCCCCATCCAAAGGCGCATATAAAAAGCCAATCCAAGAATATGTTGGCTATCGTTCCTATAATCAAGGTGCCCATAGCCCATCTGGGAGACCCTTCGACCCTGATAAGGGAGTTAAGGACGAAGGAAATCATAAAAAAGGGCATCCCGAGCAAGACTATTAGCATATAATCGCGGGCCGGCCCAAGCACTGCCTCGCTTGCGCCAAAAAACCTTAAGGCTGGATTGAGTAAAAAGAGCATGCCCAGACATACGAACAGCACAAAGATCAAAGAAAGAGCTAAGGCGTTCCCCAAAACCAACTCCGCCCTTTTTTTCTTGCCCGCCCCAAGGCTCCTAGAGGCTATCGAAGCTGCGCCGACACATATTAAGACACATAGAGCAATGCTTACCTCAAAGAGAGGAAACGCCACAGTCACAGCTGCAAGCCCTATTTCTCCAACGTTTTGACCTATAAATATCCTATCTACTATGTTATAAAGCGCATTCGCAAACAAACCGGCTATGGCCGGTAAAGAAAAATAAAGAAGCAATTTCCCGACGGGTTCTCTGCCCAAGCGCTCCGTTTTGTTGTCGATATTCGTCATCGTATTCCCCCTTTCGCGCTAAAATGCATACAATAGCCGTCGTCGCCATAATTCTATTATACCATATACAGATATACGACCAGGCTTACATCGTCGTCGTTGATGAGTTTTAATGTAATATGTTATTATGAATGAAGCATAATAGCATAGATACATCCCAGAGGAGGGATAGAAGATGGCGGACGAAAAATTCGATCTAAAGGGTGCTTTGTCTTATGCAATACACGCTGAGATCCAGGCAAACGAGTTTTATAAAATGTGGGCACAAAACACGCAAAAGCCCGCTTTGAGGAAGGAGATCGAAGAGCTGGCCGATTGGGAGGAAACGCATAGAAACACCTTGTCGAAATACTACTTGGAACTTTTTGGAGAGCCCTTCACAGCTGACCCAAACGTAATTGTAGATCCGGCACTTCGCGTTCAAGCCGACGAATTTAAAGATTATTACTCCCAACTGCGTTTGATCTCCACGGCATACCTATCGGAGCTGCGGGCGGCGGAGTTTTACGAGAACCTCTCACAAAAGGTCGAGCCAAACGAGACGAAGCAGATGTTTCAGGATTTGGCAAATATGGAAAGAGGCCATATGGCCTTTATCCGAAAAAAATACGACGAACTTCGCGGGGAGCTCGAAGGGAGACTCATGCTCTAAAATAAGGGCCTTGCAAATGTTTGGTATAACGAATAAAATAAGTTATACCAAATATTTACCGGGAGGTGAGTTTGATGTCCAAGCTCAACGGAAAACGCTTCATCCTCTTCGTGGAGGACGAGTATGAAGATCTAGAACTTTGGTATCCCAAGATCAGGCTCATAGAGGAAGGTGCAGAGACCGTGGTAGCCGGTCCCGAAAAGGGCAAATTGTATAGAGGTAAACACGGCTACCCGTGCAAAAGCGATGTCTCCTTCGACGAAGTTAACCCCGACAGCTTTGACGGCATCGTGATTCCGGGAGGATACGCACCCGATAAAATCAGGAGGCACAAGAAGGCCCTCGATATCGTCAAAAAACTGAACGACAGCAATAAAATCGTCGCCTTCATCTGCCATGCCGGATGGGTACCCATCTCGGCCGGAATACTTAAAGGGAGGAAGGCCACTTCAGTCGGAGCTATAAAGGACGACATGGTAAACGCCGGAGTTAATTGGATAGACGAAGCCGTGGTAGTGGACGGAAACTTGATAAGCAGCAGGACACCTGACGATCTTCCTCAGTTCTGCAAGGCCATAATCGAAAAAGCTTCTTCGAGCTGCCACTCTTGCTGCTAGCTTAAAATAAAGGGGGCTAAAATTAGCCCCCTTTATTCATTAATTTGACTCCTACACCTGCCTGCTCAATTTGACGGCACAGAGCTTACCGCACATGGTGCAGGCCTCTTCACTTGAAACCTGTCGAGCGGCAGGGGGATTGCCCGTGGTGAACTTCGCTGCCGGCGGAATAGCGACACCGGCAGATGCAGCACTGATGATGCAGCTTGGATGCGATGGCGTTTTCGTCGGAAGCGGTATCTTTAAATCCGAAAGGCCATCTGCCCGTGCCAAGGCAATTGTCAAAGCAGTGGCAAGTTTCAAGGATCCCAAGGTGCTAGCGGAGGTCTCCAAGGGATTAGGTGAAGCAATGGAAGGAGTTGTATTAGTTTAGCAAAATACCAAACAATAGAGGCATCTTAGAAAGCAATTCCCAACGCAAAAGCACCTGTCTATGTATACGCCACTAAGATGCCTCGATACCGCTCAAAAAATAGATTTGCCCAACTCCATTCCCTTGCTCAACGCTTCGATATTTTTCTCCAAGGTATTGGCAGAAAATGTCTCAGATAAAATCTCACGCAATGCATCGAAGGAGATATCTTTTATAAAGCTAACAGCAATGCCTAAAGACAGTATATTCACGCTCCTCGGAGAGCCAAGCTTTATGGCCATATTTGTAATCGGAACTCCGACGAACCTTTTGTCGAGGCCAAGGCCCAGTGAATCGACATCGATGAGACCGGAATCGTATATCACTTTGCAAGTATCCTTATCGACATCGATATAGCGCACGAAAGCTTCCTCTGCCAAGGCAATGATAAGGTCCGGATTTAGCGAGTAGGGGTACAAAATCTCTTCGCTTGATACGATGAGGTCGGTCTTGGTAAATCCGCCCCTTGCAGATACACCGTAGGCCTGTGTCTGTGTGGCCTTCAAGCCGCTCCGTACCGCAGCCTCGCCCAAAAGTGTGCCGGCCAAAATCACGCCCTGTCCGCCAATGCCCGAAAAGATAACTTCAAATCTCACGGATGATCACTCTCTTTCAAGCTCTCTTCTTGCCCGAGACTGTATCTCCCCATAACGCGACAAGAAGGATTGCCCTTTTTTGTCCGCAAATATGCCGGTTACAAAGGTCTCTTTACGCTCCTCGTCGGATAGCTTGGACGCGCGTTCAACAGGCACGGCATTTTCCTTGAGCCAGTTGAGCATGGCCGGGGCACTGCCCACCTTGTTATACCTTCCAAAATACGTGGGACATGGGGATATCACCTCGACCAGAGAAAAACCTTCGTGACTTACGGCCATCGAGATGTATTTTTCTATCATGGCCACATGATAGACGGTCGTCCTGGCGGCAAAGCTTGCCCCCGCCGCCTCAACTACCCTACATATATCCAGCGCCGGCTCGGGATCTCCGTACCAGGAAGTAGAAGTCCTGGAATAAAGCGGGGTAGTACAGGAATACTGACCGCCAGTCATCCCGTAGTTAAGGTTATTCGCTACTATTGCCGTAACATCGATGTTTCTTCTAGACGAATGAATCAAGTGATTTCCTCCGATCGTAGCGCTATCGCCGTCACCCATCAAAGCCACCACTTTTAAAGAGGGATTTGCCACCTTTATGCCGGTTGCCACAGGCAAAGCCCTTCCATGCGTCACATGCACCGTGTTGGTGTAGAGATAATCATCAGCCTTTCCCCAGCATCCGATACCCGTGACTACGACCACGTCCTTTGGGGCAAGGCCTTCTTTCTCGAAGGCAAAAAGCATGTTTTTCAATATAACGCCGTACCCGCAACCGGGACACCATTGGTGGGGAAGGTTTTCTTCCCTCAAGAAGGCCTTCCAACTTACTTCGCACGATCTCTTACTCATTGAGATACCACCTCGCCCAGGGCTTTTACTATCTCCTGCGGGCTCAACGGCTCACCGTCACACCTATTTGCTCCAACGACGGGAACCCTTCCGCAGACGGCCTTTTTGACCTCTCCGATAATTTGCCCCAGGTTCATCTCAGGCACCACAATCCCACGCTTGCCCTTGGCTAGCTCGCTTACATATTCGGTCGGAAAAGGCCATACTGTTTGAAGCTCCAAAACGCCAACCTTAAGCCCTTGTTTTTTCATGTCTGCAGCGGCCTGCCTTGCGGCACGAACCGCCCCTCCGAAGGCTACGAGCAAATATTCGCTCTCATCCACATCGTATTGCTTGTACTTGATGATCCTGTCCTTGTTTTTTTCTATCTTATCGTAAAGCCTCCTTACCAGCTTGTCAGCTTCCTCCGGAGAACTGGTAGGCAAGCCCCTTTCGTTATGTGTAGAAGAATGAAACCTCGTCAAATGTTTCCCGCCAGGTGCAACCATCGGCGGAACAAGGTCACAATCCGGCTTGTAAGGTAGATATTCATCTATATCTTCTGGCGGACATTTCCTGTTTACAATCTCGATGTCGGCTTCCGTGCGCAAAAGGCAATCTTCGCGCAAGTGACCGACCGTCTCATCTGCCATAAAAAGCACTGGACATCTGTAAGTTTCTGCCAAATTAAAGGCATATATAATGAGGTCAAAACATTCCTGCACCGAAGAGGGAGACAGGGCGATTATGGACTGATCCCCGTGTCGACCCCAGCGGGCCTGCATCATATCGGCCTGTGCAGGACGAGTGGCCAATCCCGTGCTTGGACCGGACCTTTGAACGTCTACGATCACGCAGGGCACCTCGGCCATTACGGCAAGCCCGATATTTTCCTGCATTAGAGAAAAGCCGGGACCGGAGGTGGCTGTAAAGGCCTTAAGTCCGCCTATGGAGGCGCCTATGACGGCAGCAATGCTGGCCAACTCGTCTTCCATCTGAAGGTAGTAACCTCCAACTTGAGGCAACTTCCTGGAAGCCCCTTCGGCTATCTCGGAGGAAGGCGTGATGGGATAACCTGCAAAAAACCTGGCACCTGCCATCAACGCCCCCTCCACGATAGCCTCGTTTCCAAGCATAAACCTTCTTCTTTCAATCAACGTCATGACACTCCTTCGACTTTATTTCAATGGCGAAATCAGGACAGCGCAATTCGCAAGTACCGCACCCTATGCAATCATCCACTCTCTTGGGAATAGGGCGACCCAGCTCGTCTGGCTCAAAGACATTTTTGGGGCAAAATTCCACACAAATTTCGCATGCTTTGCACCTATCTCGTCTTATCTCTATTCGGAAAGCCTTCCCCTCAGCCACCTCAACTTCGCCCTCAGGTAACGTCAAAATAGATTCCCCCCTGTCTTGAAACCCCATAAACTGCCCGCTTGGACTTCAACGAGAACAAAAAACTTTACTTTTCCATTCTTTCCTTTGCCTTTTCGAGCAATTTAGGATAATTAACAACAGCCCTAACGTGCTTTCCGTAACTAACTGTGCCTCTTTTGTCGGTCACCTGAAAATTGAAGATCAACCTATTCCCGTTTATCTCTTCAAGGGCAACTTTATATGACACTTCAGCGCCCATCATCGTCGGTTCTTCATGGGTAATTTCCGTATGATAGCCGACAGAAATAAAACCTTGAGGCAGAGCTTTGTCCACCATGTCCGTCGCCATTCGCACAATCATGTTTATGCAAGCCGAAGTTGATAAGAACTGCTCAAGATATAGCGACGAATTGCCCACAGTATCATCAGCTGATACGACCTTCTTGACGGTCCTTTCCATACCGGGCGAGACATATTTCGTTATATCTAGCATCTCTCACACCTCCTATGCTTATATTTCCTATTAAATTTACCACAACAGCGTAATTCTTCCAATCGATTAATCTTTAACCAAGCATAAAATTGAGGGCAAGCCTTCTAGTGAAACATGGCTTGCCCTCAACCTACACACCTTCAGGTCATAGCTTGCTCAAAATTTCCTCCGCAACCTTTGCTCCGGAAAGCAGCATCCCTCCAAAGATGGGACCCATCCGAGGACCTCCAAACGTGGCATTGGCGGCCATTCCCGCGACGTAAAGCCCGGGGAAGACCTCGCGGGTATTTTCTATGGTCAGCTTTTCTGCTCTGTCGGGCGACATGAACTTTTCGCCTTCTATATTGCCGGTAGAGGTCAACAGTTTGCCTGGCGTCTTTCGAGCAACCACCTTGACCACTTCGGTATCGTGTCCGGTAGCGTCAATGACATACTTACAGTGAATCGACAGGGGGTCGACATGAAGGCCCGCCATCTCCACGGCCGTCCAGTTTATCACGAGGCCCTGAATGCGGCCATCTTCATGGACCACGACGTCCTCTACGCTAATGCCATTAAACACGATGGCCCCAGCTTTGACCGCTTTACTGGTAATTGTGCTTACCGCTTCCACAGAATCTGCAGTATAGTAACCCGCAACCCTATAGGGAGCAGTCCTCACATCGAGCTCGTCCAAAATTTTTCTGGCCTCTTCCTGTACGACTATTTCATTAAAAAGCATTCCGCCTCCCCACATTCCGCCGCCTACGCTGAGCCTGCGCTCGTAAATGACCACTCTTTTGCCGGCCTTAGCAAGCTTATAGGCCGCCACCAAGCCCGACGGCCCACCGCCAACCACGGCCACATCAACATCGAGATTGTCGGTCAGCTTCTTGAAATACCCGTCGACTATTGCCCTAGTTATCACAAGCTCATCTAACCTCATTGCCCACAGCCTCCCTATATATTGATATTTGGCGAGGGAAGTGACGGGAGCTAAGGAAACAAAAAAGCCACCTATTGGCGGCTTCAAAGTTCTCCTAAAAAATCTTTCGTGCAACTTCTCTTGCTCGCCAATTCCTCCGCCAGCATTACCTGGATCAAGTATTAGGGGTATGCTCTCAGCCTCGGTTTTACCGAAGCACCCCCTGGCGATATATTTAACTTTTCGTTAAAAATATTACTACTTTTTGCACTATAGTCAAGTAGCCTAAGACTAAATGACCGCGTCAAGTTTTTGTAGGATTTTTAGGAACCACTCCCTATATATCCTAAAG
>ENA-UPAD01000212-UPAD01000212.1-bioreactor-metagenome-genome-assembly--contig:-NODE-212-length-90834-cov-6.441148_pt1 | contig 90834 bp, 74 predicted proteins | sample MGYA00238179_ERZ772710 | MGnify/ENA primary metagenome ERZ772710 (study PRJEB29004, sample SAMN07631245) | bioreactor metagenome | isolation source: Switchgrass digestor | place: USA: Dartmouth...
CGATGCCGGGCAGGGAGGCGAATTTCTCCACGAGGGTTTCAAAGGAAGGAGGAAAGGCGCTCATGACGGCTCGTCCTTTCCAGCCGCGCCGCGCAGCCGCGCGATCATATCGGCGCGGTCGGGCGCGCCGAACACGGCGCTGCCGGCGACGAGCACATTCGCCCCCGCCTCCACGCAAAGCCGCGCCGTCTCCACGTTGATGCCGCCGTCGACCTCCAGCTCGCACCTGATGCCCCGGCGGTCGATTTCCCGGCGCAGCGCGGCGATTTTCGGCAGCTGGTCCTGCATGAACGCCTGCCCGCCAAAGCCGGGCTCCACCGTCATGACGAGGACGAGGTCGAGGCTGTCCAGATACGGCAGCAGGATTTCCCACTGCGTCTTCGGGCGCACGGAAAGTCCGACGCGCGCGCCCATCGCCCTGACTTTGCGGATGGCGTCCTGCGTCTTGTCCGGCGCCTGCGACTCGACGTGGAACACCAGAATATCCGCGCCGGCCTTGACGAATTCGGCCACGTAGCGCACGGGCTCCGTAATCATCAGGTGGACGTCGAGCACCATGTCCGTCGCCTTCCGGACGGACTGGAGGACGGGGATGCCGATGGAAATATTGGGAACAAACAGGCCGTCCATCACGTCGAAATGGAGGTAGTCGGCCGTCTCGACGGTGCGGATGTCCTCGCCGAGGCGGGCAAAGTCGGCGGAGAGTATGGAAGGCGCTATTTTTATCATGGTCACAGACCCTTTCAATCAGACTTAATAAGGCGCGCGGAAAGTGGAACGTCCCGCCGCGGCCGGAATATGATAAACCAAAGCGGCTGGCGCGCCGCTCGCTTTTGAAATAGGGGCTGCCTGCGGCGTTTGAGGCCGCGGGCGGCCCCGCGTGCCGCACGCAGGAATATTTTATCCTGTCATTTCCTTATCATATCACAGGTAAAGCGGCCGCGCAATTGCCTTGTATAATGCTTGACACATAATCCAAAGGGGCATACAATATCCTAAATCAGGAAAATTCACAAAGGAGGCGGCGCCGTTGGAAATCCGGGAGAAGTCCGCTGTCCCGATTTACGGCTTGGCTGTTTACTGGATTTTATACTGTCTCATCTTCCCCGTGTACAAGCCGGTGTATTTTATTCTGCTCTTTATCATCGGAGCCGCCGTGTATCTCGTGCTCTCAAAGCTCTTCCCGGGCAAGGTGCGATACGTCGAGGTGCTTCCGGAGCCGGAGATGTCCGGCAACCCCGAGATAGACAAGCTCCTTGAGGAAGGGCGCCGGGCCGCGTCGGAGATGCGCCGCATCGGGCGCGGGGCGTCAAGCGGCGAAGTGCGCGAAAAGCTCGAGAGACTTGCCGGCCTGACGGAAAAAATCTTCGAGCACCTGCTTGAAGACCCGGGCGATTTGGATTCCGTCCGGCGCTTTGCCACCATCTACCTGCCCGTGACGATGAAGCTCCTGTACGCCTACGAGCGGCTCGGGCGCGTGGACGAGAGCGTTTCGGGAGAGAATATCGCCGGAACGCGGCAGCGCATCGAGGACGTGCTCGACATGACCATCGCCGGCTTTAAGAAGCAGTACGACGGCCTGTACGGCTCGGAAGCGCTCGACATCAAGACGGATATCGCGGCGCTGAGGAGCTTTATGAAAAAGGAAGGCATTTACGACGGGGAATAACCTCCGTCTCCCCACACACCATCACGAAAAGGAGTTGCGACTATGAGCGACGAATATGTCCCGCAGCTGACGCTTGGACCCGAAGGCTTTATGTCCCAGCCCGCTCCGGCGGCGCCGGAAACTCCCACTATGGCGCAGGAAGCGCCGGTTGAGAAGCTCGACATGAGCGTGCTCACGGAGCAGGAGCAGAAAATGGTGCGCGATTTCGCGGAGAAAATTGACATCACCGACACAAACACCGTCCTCACCTACGGCGCGGCGGCCCAGAAGAAAATCGCGGACTTTACCGCAAGCACCCTCGGGAGCGTCAAGACGAAGGACATGGGCGAAGTGGGCGAGATGCTCTCGAGTCTCGTTCTGCAGCTGAAGAGCTTCGGGCAGGAGGAGACGGAGAAGAAGGGGCTTTTCGGCATCACGCGGAAAGTCCGGCGGCGCATAGAGGAGATGAAGGCCGAATACAACAAAGTAGAGGTCAACGTCAACAAAATCGCCGAGGAACTGGAAAAGCACCAGTACACGCTCCTGAAAGACGCGGCCATGCTCGACGAGATGTACAAGATGAACCAGGCGTACTTCAAGGAGCTGACCATGTACATCCTCGCCGGCAAGGAAAAGCTCCGGCAGTGCAAGGAGCTCGTTTTGCCGCAGCTTAAGCAGAAGGCGATAGAGTCTGGCAAGCCCGAGGACGCGCAGGCGGTCAACGACTACGAGAACATGATCAGCCGCTTTGAAAAGAAACTGCACGACCTGGAACTGACCCGCACCATCTGCCTGCAGATGGCGCCGCAGATCCGCCTTATCCAGAACAACGACACCCTCATGGTGGAGAAGATTCAGACGTCGCTTGTGAACACCATCCCGCTCTGGAAGAGCCAGATGGTCCTCGCCCTCGGCATCCACCACTCGCAGCAGGCGCTCGAGGCCCAGCGCGAGGTGACGAACATGACGAACTACCTGCTGCGCTCCAACGCGGAAAAGCTCAAGATGGGTACCGTCGAGATCGCCAAGGAGTCCGAGCGCGGCATCGCCGACATCGAGACGCTGCAGCACACAAACCGCATGCTCATCGAGACGCTCGACGAAGTGCGCCGGATCCAGACGGAAGGCGCGGCCAAGCGCCGCGAGGCGGAGGTCGAGCTGCGGCGCATCGAGGGCGAGCTCAAGCAAAAGCTCATGGATATTCAGAAAAGCTGAGAGTAAAGGGAAATGGAAAGGCTGAAAAGCAGAAAAACGGCCGCCGTCATCGCGGCTGTCGGCATCATCCTCTCGACGCTCCTCGGCGTGCGCGTGTCCGTCGGCAGGGCGACGGCGAAGGTCGAGCGGATGTTCTACGAGGGCGTCTATACCACCTATCTGGAGCCGGGCATCGCGGGCTTCCTGGAAGACCGCCTGACCGCGTCAAACGGTCTTGCCTCCCTCGCGGCGGGCAACACGGAGCTTACCGATATGGCGCAAAGGCTGCTTGCGGCGCGGCGCAGGCTCTCAGAGGCTAAGACCATCGCGGAAAAGGCGAAGGCCAACGGCGAGCTTGAGGCGGCGTATCGCGCGTGCGCTGAGGCGCTGGAGAAAGCCGGCCTCGACGAGCGCGAACGGAAGATGCTCAGCGCGTATAACGACAAGATGTACGGCGCGCAGGGCGCGATCATGAAAAACCCCTACAACCTGAAAGTCGCCGAGCTGCGCCGGCAGCTTGAGTGGTTCCCCATGAACCTTCTCACCAAAATCGTCTCCGCGCCGTACCCCCAGTATTTTGAGTAATTGGATGTGATAATCAGTTGAAAAAGAAACTTTTCGGGGCGCTTGCGCTCCTGATTGCGCTCTTTGTGCTCGGCGCGCTGCCGGCCGCGGCGGTCGTTTCCCAGAGCGAGGAGTATTACGTCGCCGATTACGCCGGCGTGCTCTCCAAGGAGCTTGAGCAGAAAATCATCGAATCGAACATCGACCTCGAGGCGCGGTGCGACGGCGCGCAGATCGTCGTCGTGACGGTGGAATACCTCGACGGGATGTACGCCGACGAATACGCCATGCAGCTGTTCAACGAGTGGGGCGTGGGCGACGCGAAGGCCAACAACGGCATGCTCCTGCTCATGGCCACGAAGGAGGGCAAGGGCTGGCTCACTGTGGGCGCCGGCATATCCGGCTCCTTTACCGACTCCATGGCGGAAGACTACTTAAACCGCTACTTCTGGCCCAATTTCGACGCCGGCGACTATGAGACCGCCACGTACAATATCCTCGAGGCGCTCTTTTCGTGGTACGCCGACTACTACGGCGTGTTTGACGACAACGGCGGCGCCGCGCCGCCTCCGCCGGGCGGCGGCTCAAGCGGCGGCAGCAGCGGAGGCGGCAGCGGCGGGCCCGTCTATGTACCTCCGCGCCCGCGCGTGTCCGCGTTTGCCGTGGTGTGGTTTCTGCTCGTTTTGTTTATCATTTTCATCGTGATTGCCTCCGCCATCGCCTCTGACAGGCGGCGCTACAGGGCGTATTACACCCACCTCGGCATGCCGATTCCGCGGTACTACCCGTGGTTTATCTTCCTGCCGAGGCGTCCGTACAGGACGTGGTGGTACGGCCCTGGCGGACCGGGCCGGAGGCCCCCTCCGCCGCCCCCGCCTCCGCGCGGCCCGCGCGGCCCCGGGCCGAGGCCGCCTGGCGGATTTGGCGGGTTTAGCAGCCGCAGCGGCGGAAGCTTCCGCGGCGGCGGCGGTTTTGGCGGCGGCGGAGCGGGACGTGGAGGCTCCGGCGGCAGCCGCGGCGGCGGATTTGGCGGATTTGGCGGCGGCAGCCGGGGCGGAGGCTTCGGCGGCTTCGGAGGCCGCAGCGGCGGCGGCAGCTTCCGTGGAGGCGGCGGCTTCGGCGGAGGCGGCGGCGGCCGCAGGTAAATGCCTGTCTATGCCGCAAAAACCGCATAAAAATGTGCAATAACGCGCATAAAACCGGCCGGCCGGGCAAAAGCCGGCCGGTTTGTTTTGCCTTTTCGCGCGGATAAAAATGAATAATATACAGCGCAATTTTGCATTTTATTCAATTTAAGCCTGTTTTGGACGCAAAATTAGTGAAAATTATTCACGCAAACCCCTTGAATATTCTTCCGCGCGGTGCTATAGTACCCATATAAAGTCTGGAGGTAGAAACCATGAGCGAAATCAAAAAAGTTGTCCTCGCCTATTCCGGCGGGCTTGACACATCCATTATCATTCCCTGGCTGAAGGAAAACTACAACAACTGCGAGGTCATCGCCGTCTCGGCCGACGTCGGGCAGGGCGAAGAGCTTGAGGGCCTCGAGGAAAAGGCGCTCAAGACGGGCGCCTCGAAGCTTTATATTGAGGATCTGGTGGACGAATTCGTGGAGGACTTCATCTTCCCCACGCTCAAGGCCGGCGCGCGGTACGAAGGGTACCTGCTCGGCACGTCCTTTGCCCGACCCGTGATTGCCAAGCGCATCGTGGAAATCGCGCTCAAGGAGGGGGCGGACGCCATCGCCCACGGCTGCACCGGCAAGGGCAACGACCAGGTGCGCTTTGAGCTGACCATTAAGCACTTCGCGCCGAACATGAAGATCATCGCCCCGTGGCGCGAGTGGAACATCAAAAGCCGCGACGAGGAAATCGACTACGCCGAGGCCCACAACGTCCCGCTGAGGATCAGCCGCGAGACGAACTATTCCAAGGACAAAAACCTCTGGCACCTCTCGCACGAGGGGCTCGACCTTGAAGACCCCGGCAACGAGCCGCAGTACAACAAGGAGGGCTTTCTGGAGATGTGCGTCTCGCCCGAGAAAGCGCCCGACGAGCCGGAGTACGTGGAGATTGAGTTTGAAAAGGGCATCCCCGTCGCGGTCAACGGGCAGAGGATGAAGGGCGCGGACATCATCCGCACGCTCAACAAAATCGGCGGCCGGCACGGCATCGGGATCTTCGACGTGGTGGAAAACCGCCTTGTGGGCATGAAGAGCCGCGGCGTGTACGAGACGCCGGGCGGCACGATTCTCTACCACGCCCACGAAGTCCTCGAGACGCTCTGCCTCGATAAGGACACCATGCACCTGAAAGCCCGCCTTGCCATCGACTTTGCCAGCCTCGTCTACAACGGGCAGTGGTACACGCCGCTGCGCGAGGCCCTCTCGGCGTTCGTCGACGCGACGCAGAAGACCGTCACCGGCAAGGTGCGCCTGAAGCTCTACAAGGGCAACATCATCAACGCCGGCGTCTGGAGCGACTACAGCCTCTACAGCGAGGAGCTGGCCTCCTTCGGCGAGAGCGACTACAACCAGAAGGAAGCCGAGGGCTTTATCAACCTGTTCGGCCTGCCGATTAAAACGAAAGCGCTGCTCGACCAGCAGCGGAAGGAAAAACTCGGAAAGGACTAATACCCATGAAACTCTGGTCCGGCCGGTTCTCCGCCGACACGGACGCCCTCGTCGACAAGCTCAACGCCTCGATTCCCTTCGACCGCAGGATGTACAGGGAGGACATCGAGGGCTCCATCGCCCACGCCGACATGCTCGCGGCGCAGGGGATTATCGACAGGGCGGAGGCTGACGCCATCATCGCCGCGCTCGGCGGGATTCTCAAAGACATCGAGGCGGGCAATTACGAATTTAAGCTCGCCGACGAAGACATCCACATGAGCATCGAAGCGGAGCTGACGCGCCGCATCGGCGACGCGGGCAAGAGATTGCACACGGCGCGCAGCCGCAACGACCAGGTCGCGCTCGACCTGCGGCTTTACCTCAAGCGCCGCATCCGCGAAATCATAGATGAGATACTGCACCTCATCCGCGCGCTGCACAATATCGCGTCTCACACCATGGACGCCGTCATGCCCGCCTACACCCACCTGCAGCGGGCGCAGCCGACGACGTTTGCCCACTACATGATGGCCTACGCCTCCATGTTCCGGCGCGACGTGACGCGGCTGGAGGACTGCCTTGAGCGCATGGACTTATCGCCCCTCGGCAGCGGCGCGCTCACGGGCACGACGTACCCCATCGACCGCATGCGCGTGGCAAAGGCGCTCGGCTTTGCGGGCATAACGGAAAACAGCATGGACGGCGTGTCCGACCGCGACTACGTCATCGAGCTGCTGTCGGACCTGTCCATCCTCATGATGCACCTGTCCCGCCTTTCGGAGGAGATTGTCCTGTGGTGCTCGTGGGAGTTTAAGTTCATCGAGCTGTCCGACCGGTACGCGACGGGCTCGTCCATCATGCCGCAGAAGAAAAACCCCGACGTGGCGGAGCTCGTCCGCGGGAAGACGGGGCGCGTCTACGGGAGCCTCTTGGCGCTGCTGACCACGATGAAGGGATTGCCCCTCGCGTACAACAAGGATATGCAGGAGGATAAGGAGCCCGTCTTCGACGCGGTGGACACGGTGCTCTCCTGCCTGCCCGTCTTTACGGCGATGCTCGAGACCATGACAATAAGCCGCGACCGCATGCGCGCCGCGGCGCTCGAGGGCTTTATCAACGCCACCGACTGCGCCGACTACCTCGTGCGCAAGGGGCTGCCCTTCAGGGACGCTTATACTATCGTCGGCAACATCGTCGCCGACTGCGTGCGCCGGGGCCTGACCCTCGAGACGATGTCGCTCGAGGACTACCGCGCCTTCTCGCCCCTTTTTGACGAGGATGTGTTCAGGGCCGTGCGCCTTGAGACGTGCGTGGCGAGCCGGAACGTCCCCGGCGGGCCGGCGCCCACGGCCGTCTGGGCGCAGCTTGAGAGCGTGCGAAAGTTTTTAGAGGAGAGAGGCGTGACGGTCCATGACGAAGCCTAAAGTGTTCATCGACGGCAGCGAGGGGACGACGGGGCTCCAGATCGCCCGCCGCCTTGCCGCCCGCGACGACATTGAGCTGCTTTATATCGACGCGGAAAGCCGCAAGGACACGGAAAAGCGGCGCGAGATGTTTCGCCGCGCCGACCTTGTGATTTTGTGCCTGCCGGACGACGCGGCGAGGGAGGCCGTCTCGCTCGTTGAAGACGGGAAAACGCGCGTTATCGACGCGTCCACCGCGCACCGCACCGCCCCCGGCTGGGTCTACGGGTTTCCGGAGCTTCACAAGGGACAGCGCGAGGCCATCCGGTCGGCGCGGTTTGTCGCCAATCCCGGGTGCCACGCCGTGGGCTTTATTTCAATCACGCACCCGCTCGTCGCCCTCGGGATTTTGCCGAAGGACTACCCGCTCACCTGCTTTTCCCTCACGGGGTACACCGGCGGCGGGAAGAAGATGATTTACCAGTACGAACAGGAGAAAACGGCGGAGCTTTACGCCCCGCGGCTGTATGGCCTTACGCTCAGCCACAAGCACCTGCCGGAGATGACGAAAATCGCAGGGCTCACTCGCGAGCCCGTCTTCGTCCCCGTCGTGGACGACTACGACTGCGGCATGGCCACAACGATTATGCTCCACAACGACCTGCTCCCGCCCGGCACGACGGCAAGGACAATCCACGAGGCCCTCTCCGGCTACTACGCCGGCGAGACGTTTATCTCCGTCGCCCCCGCGCTGGGGGAGGGGTACCTTACCGCGAGCTGGGGCAAGGGCACGAACTTCATGGAGATTACGGTCAGCGGCCGCGAGGGGATGACGGTCGTCACCTCACGGTTTGACAACCTCGGCAAGGGCGCATCCGGCTCCGCGGTGCAGAACATGAACATCATGCTCGGCCTGCCGGAAACGGCGGGGCTTTTGTAAAACCGGCGTACAGCGCCGGCTGAAATGAGGGATGGTTATGACGTTTATCGAAGGCGGCGTGTGCGCCGCCCTGGGCTTTCGGGCCGCCGGCATCCACGTCGGCGTGAAAACGAGCAATTTAAGCAAAAAGGACCTTGCGCTCATCGTCTCCGACGTGCCGTGCGCCGCGGCGGCGGTGTACACGAAAAACGCCGTCAAGGCCGCGCCGCTCCTCGTGACAAGGGAGCACCTTGCCGACGGGCGCGCGCAGGCCGTCCTCGTCAACAGCGGCAACGCCAACGCCTGCGCGCCGGACGGGGAGGAAAACGCCCGCCGCTCCTGCTGCGCCGCGGCAAAGGCGCTCGGGTTAGACGAGCGGGACGTCGTCGTCGCCTCGACGGGCGTCATCGGGCAGCGCCTGCCCGTTGAAAAGATTGAGCAGGGCGTGGAAAAGCTCGTGCCGCTTCTCAGCCGCACCGGCTCGCACGACGCGGCCCTCGCCATCATGACGACGGACACCGTGAAGAAGGAGTACGCCGTCGAGACCGTCATTGGCGGCAAGACCGTCCGCATCGGCGGCATTGCCAAGGGCAGCGGCATGATCCACCCTAACATGGGCACGATGCTCTGCTTTGTCACCACCGACTGCGCCATGACGCCCGAGACGGCGAAAAGCGCCCTGCTGGAGGCCGTGCGCGTGAGCTTTAACCGCATCTCCGTGGACGGCGACACCTCCACAAACGACATGGCGTGTTTGCTTGCAAACGGTCTTGCGGGCAACGACCCGATTGCCGGCCCGGGCGCGGACTACGATGTATTCCTCGAGGCGCTCAAGGCGCTGTGCACGAAGCTTGCCATCGACATGGCCGCCGACGGGGAGGGGGCAAAGCACCTCGTCATCTGCACCGTCACCGGCGCTCGGACGGAGGAGGACGCCGAGACGCTCGCGAAATCCGTCATCTCCTCCACCCTCACGAAGGCCGCCATTTTCGGCGCGGACGCCAACTGGGGGCGCGTGCTGTGCGCGATGGGCTACTCCGGCGTGGAGTTTGACCCGGACACTGTGGACGTCGCCTTTGAGTCAGCGGCGGGGCGGATTGACGTGTGCAAAAACGGCCGGGGGCTGGAGTTTGACGAAGACCAGGCAAAGAAAATCCTCTCCGAGCACGACGTGACGATTGACATCCGCCTTGAAGGCGGTAAGGCCTCGTGCACCTGCTGGGGCTGCGACATCACGTACGACTACATCAAAATCAACGGCGACTACAGGACGTAAAGGGGAGGAGGACGCGCATGTACTCAAATTGCGAGAGGGCGAAGACGCTCGTCGAAGCGCTGCCGTACATACAGCGGTTTCACGGCAAGGTCGTCGTCATCAAGTACGGCGGCAACGCCATGATCAGCCCCGAGCTGTTTGACGCCGTGATGGAGGACATCATCCTCCTGCACCTTGTGGGCATCCACGTCGTGCTCGTGCACGGCGGCGGGCCGGAAATCAACGAGATGCTTAAAAAAGTCGGCAAGGAGGCGCGTTTTGTAAACGGCCTGCGCTATACCGACAAGGAGACGATGGACATCGTCCAGGGCGTGCTGTGCGGCAAGGTGAACAAGGACCTCGTCTCCACGCTCATCCGGAAGGGTGCCCGCGCCATCGGCCTGTGCGGCATGGACGGGAGCCTCATCGAGGCTGTGCGCATGACGAAAGACGGCGTCGATTACGGGCTTGTGGGCGAGATTGTGAAGGTCAACCCCGGCGTCGTAGAAAAGGCCATCGAGGACGGGATGATTCCCGTCGTCGCCACCGTCGCGCGCGGCGTGGACGAGGACACGGCGTACAACATCAACGCCGACACCGCCGCGTCCCGCCTTGCTGTCGCCCTCGGAGCGGAAAAGCTCGTCATCCTCACGGACACGCGCGGCGTCCTGCGCGACCCGAAGGACGAGGACACGCTCATCAAGGCCATCCGGAAGGACGAAATCCCCGCGCTGATGGAAGAGGGCGTCATCTCCGGCGGTATGATTCCGAAGGTGGCCTGCTGCGCCGACGCCATCGAAGGCGGCGTCGCCCGCACGCACATTCTCGACGGGCGCGTCCCGCACTCGATTCTCATTGAGATGTTCACCGACGAAGGCGCGGGAACGATGATTTATTAGATTTGAAAAGAAAGAGTGGTGCGACATGAACAGCCAGCAGATAAAGGAGCTCTACGCCAATTACGTCATGGAGACGTACGCGCGGTTTGACGTGGCGCTCGACCGCGGCGAGGGGGCGACGCTCTATTCCCCCGAGGGCAAGGCGTACGTGGACTTTACGTCCGGCATCGGCGTGTGCAGCCTCGGCTACGGGGACAGAGGCTGGGCCGAGGCGGTCATGGGTCAGGCCCTGAAATTGCAGCACGTCTCGAACCTCTTTTACACGGAGCCGGGCGCGTGCCTTGCCAAAGCGCTTGTCGAGCGCACGGGGATGAGCAAGGTCTTCTTTGCCAACTCCGGCGCGGAGTCGAACGAAGGGGCCATTAAGCTCGCCCGCAAGTATGCGCGCGACAAGTACGGCGCCGGCCGCGAGACGATTGTCACCTTAGTAAACTCCTTCCACGGCCGCACCATCACCACTCTGGCCGCGACGGGGCAGGATGTGTTCCACCAGCACTTCTTCCCCTTTACGGAGGGCTTCCGCCACGTCCCGGCAAACGACTACGAGGCGCTCAAGGCGGAGCTTGCCCGCGGCGACGTGTGCGCCGTCATGATGGAGCTTGTGCAGGGGGAGGGGGGCGTGCTGCCTCTTGACAAGGAGTATGTGGCGAAAGCCGCCGCGCTCTGCCGCGAAAAAGACGTGCTCCTTATCTGCGACGAAGTCCAGACGGGCATCGGCCGCACCGGCACCCTCTTTGCCTTCCAGCAGTTTGATATAGAGCCGGACGTTGTGACTTTTGCAAAAGGCATCGCCGGCGGGCTTCCGTTCGGCGGCTTCCTCGCGGGCAGCCGCTGCGAGAGCGTCCTTACCCCGGGGACGCACGCGACCACGTTCGGCGGCAACCCCGTGTGCGCCGCGGCGGCGCTGTACGTCCTCGACACGCTCACGCAGGAGCTGCTGCGGGACGTTGCCCGCAAGGGCGCGCATATCCGCGCTTCGATTGAAAGCTGGTCTGCCTCGGCGGTCAAGCAGGTGCGCGGGATGGGGCTTATGATCGGCGTGTCCCTTAAAGACGCAAAGCCCGCGGACGCGGCCGCGCGGTGCATTGAAAAAGGCCTGCTCGTCCTCACGGCCGGAAGCGACGCGCTGCGCCTCCTGCCGCCGCTGACCATCTCGGACGAGGAAATTGAAAAAGGCCTTGCGATACTCAAAACCGTACTGGGGGAACTTTAAGTGAAACATCTTCTCAAGCTCTTAGACCTTACAGGCGAGGAAATCACCCACATCCTTGACGTGGCCGACGCGCTCAAGGCCCAGCGCAAGGCCGGCATCGCGCACCCCTTCCCGCCGGGGAAGACGCTCGCGATGATTTTCGCCAAAAACTCCACGCGCACGCGCGTCTCCTTTGAAACGGGCATCTACCAGCTCGGCGGGCACGGCATTTTTCTGTCCAGCGCGGAAAGCCAGCTCGGCCGCGGCGAGCCGATTGAGGACACCGCGCGCGTCTTAAGCCGCTACTGCGACGCCATCATGATCCGCACCTTCGACCAGGAGGAAGTGGAAAAGCTCGCCGAGTACGCCACCGTTCCCGTCATCAACGGGCTGACGGATTTTGCCCACCCGTGCCAGGTTCTGGCGGACCTGATGACGATCCGCGAATACAAGCATAAGCTCGAAGGGCTGACGATATGCTATATCGGGGACGGCAACAACATGGCCAACTCCATCATCGTCGGGGGACTTAAGTGCGGGATGAACGTGCGCGTCGCGTGCCCCGAAGGGTACGAGCCGCACGCTAAGGTGCTCGAATTCGCGAAAGACGCCGGCGCGCGCTTTATGCTCACGCGCGACCCGAAGGAGGCCACCCGCGGCGCCGACGTGGTGTTTACGGACGTGTGGGCCTCGATGGGGCAGGAGAAGGAGGCGGCACTGCGCCGGAAAGCCTTCGACGGGTATCAGGTCAATGACGCGCTCATGGCGCTGACAAACCCCGGCTGCATGGTGCAGCACTGCCTGCCGGCCCACCGCGGCGAGGAGATTACGCACGAGGTCTTCGAGGCGCACGCGCAGGAGATCTTCGACGAGGCGGAAAACCGCCTGCACGTGCAAAAGGCCGTCATGTTCCTGCTCATGGGCGGGGACGAAAAGGCGCTTTTCGGGAAATAGCAGCGCGCGGCTTAAGGCCGCGTCCTGTAAAGCTCGATAATGGCCCGCTTGGGAGAAACAGCGCGGCGCGCCTTCTTCAGGGCGCGCCGCGCTGTTGACAGACTTAAGGCGCTTTGCTATAGTATAAAGCGAAGGATAGGTGTTAAGTAAAGTGGACGAACCCTGCAGTTCAGACATTGAGCCTCCTGACCGAAACACGTTTGAGCGCTTCGGCACGCTTTTATGGATGAACTACATAAAAGGTAACATAACGCATATCAACGGGGGCGAATAGGGGCCCTTTGTTGGTGTGCGTTTTTTCGTCTTTGCAGGGTTTATTACCCGTCTAATAACCCGCCGGCGCGCGGTTATAATAGCGCCTAAAATACAATAATACCCACGTAAGCCGCTTAATGCGCCTTGCGGGTATGGCACATTCTAGGAGGTTATCGTTTTGTCAGACGGTCCATTGATATGGTTGTTCTTGCTCCAGTTTGTCTTCATCTTCTTCAACGCGCTGTTCGCCTGCGCGGAAATCGCCGTCATCACCATGAACGACAACAAGCTCGCCAAGATGACGGCGTCCGGCGATAAGCGCGCCATAAGGCTGACGAAGATGACGCAGCAGCCGTCCGACTTTTTGGCGACGATTCAAGTCGGCATCACCCTTGTCAACCTGCTCTCCAGCGCCGTGGCGACGAAAAACTTCTCCGACCGGCTCACGGCGTGGCTTGGCAGCATCGGGATAGGCATCCCGCAGGCTGTCGTCAATATCATTTCCGTCGCGTTTATCACCATACTGCTCACGTACTTTACCGTTCTGCTCGGCGAGCTGATTCCGAAACGCCTTGCCATGCAGAGCGCGGAGAAGATTGCGCTGCGCATGTCCGGCCTGATCTACGCCCTCTACCGCATTTTCACGCCGGCCGTCTGGCTGTTTTCCGTCTCGACGAACGGGCTGCTGCGCCTTTTCGGCGTCGACCCGCACAAAGAGAATGACGAGAACACGGAAGAGGAAATCCGCATGATGCTCGACGCCGGCAAGGCCAAGGGCACGATTTTGCCGGACGAGCAGGACATGATTCAGAACATCTTCGAGTTTGACGACATCTCCGCCGGCGAAATCATGACGCACCGGACGGAAGTGGCGCTTTTGTGGATGGAAGAGTCGGATGAGCAGTGGGAGCAGACGATTTTTGAAAGCCGCCACTCGATTTATCCGATTTGCAACGAAAGCCCGGACAACATCGTCGGCATCCTGATGGCGAAGGACTACCTGCGCCTGAGGGACCGGTCGCGCGAGAACGTCATGAAAAATGCGGTGCGCCCGGCGTATTTCGTGCCGGAGACGGTGCGGGCCGACGTGCTGTTCCGCAATATGAAAAAGACGCGCAACCACTTCGCCGTCGTCGTCGACGATTACGGCGGCATGAGCGGCATCATCACGATGAACGACCTGCTCGAGCAGCTCGTGGGCGACCTCGACGACGACGACACGGCCCCCGCCGAGCAGCCGCCGATTGCGCGCATCGACTCGAAGACATGGCGCATCTCCGGCACCGCGCCGCTGGACGAAGTCTCCGAGCAGCTCGGCGTCGAGCTGCCGGAACACGATTACGAGACGTTCGGCGGGCTGGTGTTCGGCCTTCTCGGCTCCGTCCCCGACGACGGCGAGACGCCGGAGCTGGAGGAGTTCGGCCTGAACATCAAAGTGACGAAGATTAAAGACCGCCGGCTCGAGAGCGCCGTGGTGTGCCTGTCTGAGCCGGCGCACACCGAGTAAAGCGCCGCACTTTCGTTTCGTACGGCGCGTACATAGAAAAAAAGCCGCTTAGCGGTTTGGGATTTATATATCTGTAAAATAATCGGCATATTTTGGTATACCTTTACCAGTTATGCCGATTTAATTCTTACGACTTTTATGGTATAGTATTGGAGGCCTTTTCTGGCGCGCCGTACGGCTGTCAGCCGCGTAAAACTTTCTCTTGAAATGGGGATGACACATCCACAGCTTCAAAAGGAAGCTGTTTATAGATAGATAGAGAAAACTGAGACAAATAAGTAAGAGGTGATTATTTGAGCGAGTTAACGGGGAAATTAAAGGAAGTGCTGGCGTCTGTTTTGCCCATCACGTTTATTGTGTTGATTCTTCACTTCACCGTCAGCCCACTGGAATCGAACATGCTTTATGCTTTTCTCATCGGCTCTGCTCTTGTAATCATCGGCCTGACGATCTTCCTCTTCGGAATCGATCAGGGTCTTGAGCCCATCGGGCATGATATCGGCAACGCCATAACCCGTTCAAACAGCTACGCCGTGATTATTACGGTCAGTTTGATTCTGGGCTTTTTTATATCATTTGCGGAGCCGGACCTGCATATTCTTGCCAAGCAGGTCAGCGGCGTGACATCCGGCCAGTTCAACAACATCCTGATGGTCGCCGTCGTCTCCGCCGGGCTTGGCGTCATGATGACGCTCGGCCTCATGCGTATCCTGAGGAGCGTCCGCCTGAAATATGTGTTTGCAGCCGCGTATGGTTTGATTTTTATCCTGGCGCTCCTCTCTACATCTGATTTTCTGGCCATATCGTTTGACGCCTCCGGGGCGACGACGGGCGCGATTACGGTTCCTTTCATGCTGGCGCTGGCCGCCGGTATTTCCGCTATGAAAAAGGACAGCCGGGTCAGCGAAGCCGACAGCTTCGGCCTCGTCGGAATCTCTTCGACCGGCGCGATCTTCGGGGTCTTAATCACCGGGCTTTTTCTGAAAACCGGCAAGCTGGACGGCGCTTTGCCGGAGCCGGAGATCACGACCTCCAATCTGTGGGGGATGTACAGCTCAAAGCTTCTCCACATCGCGCGGGAGGCTTTTCTGACGCTGCTGCCGATTATTGCCGCGTACATCGTTTTTCAGATATTCTTCTTCAAGCACAAAAAGAGCAAGGTCATCGATACCGTCCGCGGCATCGTTTTTACTTATATAGGGCTTGTGTTGTTTTTACTGGGTGTCAACGGCGGTTTCATGGATGTGGGCGCGGAGCTTGGAATACGGCTTGCGTCGATGAACTCGAAAGCCCCGGCTCTTTTCGTCGCGGCGCTGCTCGGGCTGACGACCGTCCTCGCCGAGCCGGCCGTCCACGTCCTCACGAATCAGGTGGAAGATATCACCGGCGGATCGGTCAAACGCATTTTCGTTCTCATCTTCCTTTCTATCGCGGTTGGCATGTCCATCTTAATGGCGGCCCTGCGGATTCTTGTGCCCAGCATCAAGCTTTGGATGTATTTGCTGCCCGGGTTTGGCCTCGCGGTTGTGCTGGCTTTCTTTGTCCCTGACTTGTTTGTGGGCATGGCGTTTGACGCGGGCGGCGTCGCTTCAGGGCCTATGACGGCCACCTTTTCCCTTGCCTTTGTCCAGGGTATCGCGGCGCAGGTCCCGACGGCCGATCTGGTTGCGGATGGGTTTGGCATGATAGCGGTCGTCGCCATGATGCCGATTATCGCAATCGAACTGCTCGGCGCGCTCTATCAGTTCCAGTCGCGCAAGGCATCCAATGCTGCTGCTGTGTTGAATGAGCAGGAGGGAAATCATGAATAAGCAAACGAAGGAGCCGGCCGGCGGGCGGGCGCTTCTGATTGTGACACTCATCCTAAATGAACAGCAGTGTCACAGATTCGACCGCCTCGCGAAAGCGAAGGACATCCGCAGCGGGATCATCGTTTACGGCAGAGGCACGGTGAAAAGCGCTACCTTAAATCTGTTCGGCATTAAGAGCCAGAAAAGGGAAATTGTCAATTTCCTGATTGAAGAAGACAGGGCAAAAGAAACGCTGGACTATTTCGCCAGGGAGCTGAGGCTCAATGAACCCGGGCATGGAATTGCCTTCGCGTCCCGTGTTGTGAGCCTCACCCAGGTCATGAGAAATCCGGACACTTTAAGCACAGTGCAGGCTATGGAAGGAGAGAGCATGTACAAGAAACTGACGGTCGTTGTCAACCGCGGTATGGCGGAAACCGTGATGGAAATTGCGCGCAAATCAGGCGTCAAGGGCGGCACGGTCATTCACGGCCGGGGAACCGGTTCGGATGTCACCGCGAAACTGCTGGGCATGGAGATTCAGCCGGAAAAGGAGCTGGTTATGATTCTCATGCCGGGCGACCTGGTGGAGAAAGTCGTAAATGACCTGTTCCACGAGCTGAAAATGGACGCCCCGGGAAACGGGATTTTGTTCGTCGAGCCGGTTTCGGAAGTCAGGGGCCTTGTCGACGCGAAATGCAACGGCAAGAATAAGTAGGCACGCTGATTTTTCGTCAGAAACAATAGAAGCATGCGTTGACAGTTATTAGCCTCTCAGGGGATATGCCGGAATAAGGGTGGAGCGGGTCATGACGACTTTTGCGTTGAATTAAGCGCTGCCAGCGAAATGGAACAGATTAAATCGTACTACAACGCTTTCCGTCGCACGCGTCGGGATCTGTGCCTTCCGCCAGTTAAAGGCCTTGATAAAAACAAAATCTGCGAGATACTCCTTTCAACCGGGGATACCGACGCGAAGCAGTTTGTCGAAAAGATGCAGCGCAGGCACGCCGATTACGTCCCGCATAGCTCTGAGACGCTGTATCCGCTGGAGTGGTGGAACTACAAGTATCAGGGGGAGCGGCTGTTTTGCAACAATAATAGGATATTCGTCTTCATCGCCTACAGGAATAAGTTCGTCGATGGCCGCGAGCTCAAAGGAAAGACCTCCGATATCGGCCGGAAAATTAGTGAACTACTCGACAACGTGACAATGGAGGACGTCCACGTCATCCGATACCACTACGACAAGGAGACAAGCCTGACGGGCGACTATACGGCGCTCGCACTGTCGACAATATACTCTGAATAAAGCGAAAGCAGGAATGGGAGACCATTTCCTGCTTTATTTCATGATTTCCGCGCACGCTTTGATGATGTGCGAGACTTTATGGATATACCCCTTTGGGATTGTTTCCGTAAAGAGCTCGTTGATGACGTTATAGACTTCGTAATCTGGGTGGCAGTGGAGGATTTGGGCGATTTTCCCGCGCAGCGCGGCCGCATCGTTTTGATAGACAATCTCACTCTGGGTGCTCCTGCCTTCGTTTTTGAAAGTGAGTACGAAGTCCGTTTTGAGCGCGTTTTTCCGATTATCTTGTATGACTGACGTCGCGGAGTAGGAAAGCGGCACGATGTCGTGCAGCTTAAACCCGTGGCGGGTAATAATGTTTAGCGTGTCCAGCCAGGTGCGGTCGTCAAGGCTGTTAAACGCCATGGAGAAGAATCTGCCTGGCTTGAGGACGCGCCTGATTTCGGTAAACGCTTCGCTGAGAAGGCGGCTGTAGTTTTCCGGGCCTTTCTCCGCACGAGACTTGGCCTCACTCACGACGATTTCCTTATCCCATTCGATTCCCCTATCAAGCCGCAGCCACGCGTTCCACATCAGGCGCTGTTCGAGGTAGAGGACGCGATTAGCGTGCGGCGGGTCAATAAAGGCGTAATCGATGCTGTTATCCTCCAGAGGTAGCTTCGTCGCCGAACCGTTTATGAGCCGGACATATTCGTCGAAATATCCAGGCGGGTACGACGAAAACAGCGCGTTTATCTCTTTAAGGCCCTTAAGGACGCGCCTGAAGCGATTTTCAAAACAGTTCCAGACGTTAATCTCAAAGTGCTCCTCCGGAATCCAGTAGCCGATGACCCAGCTGCCGACTTCGGCTCTCGGCGCGGAGCCCCTGTTTTTCTTGCGGTCCCGGATGACAAAGACGAGTTTACTCGCCTGAGAGAGCGTTCCCGAAAACGTCACTTCGAAAACGTCCCGGATAGCCTCGTCCCCGATGCGCCAAATCTCGTCCAATATCAAAGAAAGAGCGACTAATGCCCGAGGGGTGAATAAATCGGCGACGGTCTGCTCCTTTCCCACGTTAATGCGTGAGTTTTCAAACAACCGCGCGGTAGGGTACCATTTCGGGGCGATGGCCGGACTGTTTGACATGGAGATATCGACGTCCCGCCCCGGACGAATTTTTTTCTTTACCGTGCCCGTCTGGTACCATACTTCGATGGGATTGCCGCTTTTCCAGATTATGTGGGTCACAAGTGTCTTCTCGCCGTTTTCCTCGACTTCGTACAGGCTGTTTATGACAGGCTGCAGCTTCTTTTTCAGGCTTTTGAAAACGCCAGTGACTTTATCTATATCGACAGACGTCATCGAGACTTTGCACAGCTTGATGGCGATGGGGTTTAAGTCGACGCCGACGCACTTTCTTCTAACCTTCAGAGCCTCGACTAAGGTAACACCAGAACCACAGAAGCTGTCGAGCACGGTTTCCCCAACTTCGGTGTACCGCTCGATGAACTTCGATATTTCATTGAACGGTTTTTTCCCCCAGTATTTGTGCATGGCATAGATACCTTTGTATGTATCCGTGTTTGGCATTGTGTTCTCCTTTTGGGCAGGCAAGTCCTTTGGGCCGCTGATATTGGCATTTATAGCACAAACCGGAAGATTTCGCAAGAAACTGCAAAAAAACAAGGCGCGCCACAGCGCGGCCTTGTTTTTATACCTAGCCAATGATATAGAGGATCCCCGCCTGCGCGACAAGCGAGACGATGACGACGGCCGTGTCGATGATCACGCCGGCGACCATGGGCTTGATGCCCACGCCGGCGACTTCCTTGAGGCTCGTCTTCAGCCCGATGGAGCCGAGGGCCATCGCCATGCAAAACTTCGAGACGCGGGAGACGGCGGTGACGGCGCCGTCCGGCAGAATGCCCGTGCTCCGGACGCCGACGACGGCGAGGAACCCCAGGATAAACCACGGGAAGATTTTTTTCAGCTGCACTTTTTCCGCGCCCTCCGCCGGCGCCTCCTTTTTTATGTAAATCCACGAGAAAACGAGCACGATGGGGACGATAAACAGCGTGCGCGTGAGCTTGACGATGGTGGCCAGCGCCCCGGCCGCGTCGGAAAAGGCGTACCCCGCCGCTACGACGGAGGACGTGTCGTTCACCGCGGTGCCGATCCACAGGCCGTACCCCGTGTCGCTTAGATGGAGCAGGCGGCCGAGCCACGGGAAGATGATGACGGTGAGCAGGTCAAAGAGGAACGTGGCGGAGATGGCGTACGCGATGTCGCGCTCTTTCGCGCGAATCGTCGGCCCCACCGTCGCGACGGCCGTCCCGCCGCATATCGCCGTGCTCACGGACAGCAAACCCGCAAGCTTCCAGTTGATTTTAAACGCCCTTTTGCACACGTAGCCGACGCCGAAGGCCGTCGCGAACGTAAACGCCATGAGAAGCAGGGCGTATTTGCCCGCGTGGAGCACCTGCGTAAAGCTCAGGGCGATGCCGGAGAGAATGATGCCGGCGCGGAGGACGCGCTTGGACGTCCAGCTTACGCCCGAGCCAAACGCCGGGAAGCGGCCGGCGAGCGGGCTGAGGGCCATGCCGAGGAGCAGCGCGATGAGCGTTTTGCCGAGGACGGCGTCCGGTATGACAAGGCCAAGGAGGTACGCCGCGGCGGCGATGGCGCCGGCGAGCAGAACGCCCGGGAGGAGGGACTTAATTCGGTGCATGTCTCTATCAATCCTTTGCCGTAAACTGCGAATGCACCTTGTTTTTATCACATCCTGTTGATAAAATCAAATTATATCTTATAATGGAAGTATAATATTATCTTATAAGCGGGTGAGCGCCATGCTTGATTTCAGACACGAGACATTCCTCACCCTCATCGCCTGCGGCAGCTTCACGAAAGCGGCTCAGGCGCTGCACATCACGCAGCCGGCCGTGTCGCAGCACATCAAATACCTTGAGGAGCTGTACGGGTGCCGGCTTATCGACACGTCCGGGCGGAAGCTCAGGCTCACAGCGGAAGGGGAGCTTCTCCGGGAGTTTGTGATGACGGTGTCGTCCGACTCCAAGCATCTCCGGGAGAGTATCCGGGCGGCGGAGAGCGTGACGCCCTTTTCCTTCGGCGCCACGCTCACCATCGGCGAGTACGTCATGCCGGAGATTCTCTCAAGGCTGCTTATCAGATACCCGGACATGCGGTTTCACATGGCCGTCGCCAACACGCAGATTCTCCTCGAGCGGCTCTCCCGCGGGGAACTTGACTTTATCATCGTTGAAGGGCTGTTTGATAAATCGGAATACGACGCGACGCTCTTCAGCCTTGAGAAATTCGTCCCCGTCTGCTCGCCGAAATCGCCTTTCGCCCGGGGTGAGGCGACGTTTCAAGAGCTGACGAAAAGCCGCCTGATTGTGCGCGAGCGCGGGTCCGGCACGCGCGAGATATTTGAAAACATCCTGCAGAAGAACAACTTTTCGCTCCACTCGTTTGACAGAGTCATCGAAATCGGGAACATGGCCGCGATAAAGAAGATGGTCTCCATGGATTTGGGGATCACCTTCCTGTTCGAGGCGGCGGCGCGGCGGGAGATAGAAGAGGGGAGCCTTGCCGTCATCCGTATCCCCGGGTTTGACGAAATGCGCGAGTTTAACTTCGTCTTGCTGAAAAACAGCTTCTTCCGCGCGCGGTATATGAAAATCTACGAGATGATGAAGGAAAACGCTCATGGCTGAAGAAATATTTCAGTTCCCAATTCCCGGGGATGGATTTATAATAGGCTAAATGCCCTTTCATTAGGAGTGAGGTTTCGGTCCTGGCAAAATACGGAACAAATGAGGTATTTGATGAGAGTGAAAAAAGAGCGCGGGGCAGGCGCCGCCGCAGTGGTTGTGCTCCTGGTTTTCGTCTTCCAGCAGATAGCCAGCAAGGCCGGCGGCTTCGTGGCGGACTGCTTCGATTACAGCGCCATCGACGAATACGGCGTTTTCGCGTGGATATCCGTCCACCACGTCGTGCAGATGCTCATGGCGCTTCTGGCGGTTTTCGTTCTGTCTGAAACCTGCGGGATTCGCTTTGGCCTCGGGCTCGGGGACAGAAAGCGGGGCGCAAAGTACCTTTTTGTCTTCACCGGCATCGTGCTGGCCTACACCGCCATAACCAATGCCCTCAGCAAGCCGCCGCAGGCGGGGTATCCCATGAATGCGAAAAACGTCATCGGGGCCCTTGGGTTTCAGCTTTTTCTCTCCGGCCCATCGGAGGAAATCCTTTTCCGCGCCCTGCCCATTTCGGTGATGGCATATTGGGTCACGTCGAAGGAGATAAAAATTGCGAAATGGCGCGTCTCCGTTGCCACGGTCATCGCCGCGGCATTCTTCGCTGCCGCCCATATCAAATGGACGGCAAGCCCCTTTACAATCAGTGCCGACCCTTTTCAGCTCGTCTACTGCCTCGTATTAGGGACGGTCTACGGCGTAGTTTTTCAGCGGACCAAAAGCGTCCTGTATCCCATGCTCATGCACAGCATCACGAATGTGATTGCCGTGGGCCTGGGGTTTATTCTGCAGAGCCGGGCGGGGTAAATCCTTAAAGCCGCCGGCCTGCCATAGCTTTCACGAAAGAGGGATTTTATGCTGATTCGAAGCGCAACGCTTGAGGATTTGCCTGCTGTCATGGGCATCTACGAAATTGCGAGGGACTTCATGCGGAAAAACGGCAACCCCACGCAGTGGCCGTCAGGGTACCCGGGCGAGGAGATGATCCGCAGCGACATCGCCGGGGGAAACCTCTACGTCCTCACGGAGGGCGGCGAGATCGTCGGCGTCTTCGCGTTCATTCTGGGGGAGGACCCGACGTACCGCGTGATTAAGGACGGTCAGTGGCGCAGCGATAAGCCTTACGGCACGATTCACCGCCTCGCGTCCAGCGGGCGGGTGAAGGGCGTCGCCCGGCGGTGCTTTGATTTCTGCCGCGAAAAATGCCCGCACCTTCGCATCGACACGCACCGGGACAACAAGCCCATGCAGGCGGCCATCCTCAGCTACGGTTTTAAGCCCTGCGGCATCATCTACACCCACGACGGCACCGAGCGCCTCGCATACGACTACCTGTGAGAAAGCAGCCGCCGTTGCAAGCGGTTTCTGAAGGGATGCGAGAACGCGCGAGGCATCGCATAATGGCGGGAAAAGAAGGTTGAACGAAGATTCAACCGATGTTTCATGCAGTGCTCCGCTTTACGCGCCGTCTGCAACGCGCAGCGGGAACGCGCGGCAGAGTCACGTTCTGGCGGGAAATATCGGTTGAATGAGAATTCAACATACATTTTGAGTTTTGTTTTCGCTTGGACTTTCTAATACGTGACAGCCTGAAAATGCCGCTTGCTTCGCGGCACTCGCAGGGGTTTTTGCGCAATTTGCGATGTGAGAGGTTTTGCCGATGATTATCAGCGCAAGCCGCAGGACGGACATACCGGCTTACTACGCCGACTGGTTTATAAGGCGCCTAAAGGAAGGCTTCGTGTATGTGCGCAATCCCATGCGCTTTCATCAAATTAGCAAAATCGCCTTGACGCCCGACGTCGTGGACGGCATCGTGCTCTGGACGAAAAACCCGCTGCCCATCATGGGGCGCCTTGACGCGCTGCGGGACTACGCCTGCTACTTTCAGTTTACTATCACGCCGTACGGCAAAGAGGTAGAGCCGAACGTCCCGCCGACGGATGCCGCCGCGGATACTTTTCGGGAGCTGGCGCGGCGCGTCGGGAAGGAGCGCGTCGTGTGGCGGTACGACCCCATCCTGCTCGGCGGCGCGTATACGGCGGAGTACCATACAGAGCGCTTTAGCCGCCTTGCCGGGCTGCTCGCCGGCTTTACGGAGACGTGCACGATCAGCTTCCTGGACTTTTACCGGTGTATGAAGGGGAGGGCAGCCCATTTGGGCGTCACGGAGCCGGCGCCGGCGCAAAAGGAAGACCTTATGGGGCGGCTGACGGAAATCGCAAAGGCGGCGGGGCTTAATCTCGACGCGTGCGCCGAGGACATGGATTTCAGCCGCCTTGGGGTCGGGCGTGCCCGCTGCGTCGACAAGGAGCGCCTCGAGCGCATCGGGGGATTTAAGCTCAATGTAGAGAAGGACAAAAACCAGCGCCCCGCGTGCCTTTGCGCGCAGAGCGTCGACATCGGCGCGTACGACACCTGCCAGAGCGGCTGCCTGTACTGCTACGCCGTCCACAGCCTCAAGAAAGCGGCGCAAAACGCCGCCCTGCACGACCCCGCCTCACCCCTCCTGTTCGGGCAGGTGGAGGAGGATGATGTGGTGACGGAGCGGGAGATGAAGTCGTGCCGGGCGGGGCGCTTAAGTTTAATGAAATAAAGCACGCTGAATCAGCGTGCTTTTTTCTTAATACCTTAGAGGAATTGCGGATTTTTGTATAGTTACTTCAATATTTCTGATAACTTGCTTTTTGGCTATTTCATAGGCTAAAAATGATTCTGCTTTATCATTTAGAAAGCTGATTTTTGTTGCCCAGAATTCCCCATTATCCAGAATGCCTAGTAAACCCTGCAAAGAAGTATAATGATATATAAGGCCGTTGTATACCGGAAACTTAGTAAAACTCCAAATCTTCTTATATATAGCAACGTAATCCATAATTTCACCTTTTTTAATGACTATTGCTAATACTACCAAAAAATATAATCGCGCAATAAAGCAATACCTAATAATGGAAAAGGAAAGAACCCGTTCTGAACGGAGCTTTGTGGATGTATCGGACTATCGCTGTTACAGGCAGCGGCGGCGTGATAATAAAAGAACACGCCGAAGCCGGCGTGTTCTTGGCCTTCATCACAAATTCTTCTTTATCTGATTGATCGCGTTCTTCTCCAGCCTGGACACCTGCGCCTGGCTGATGCCGACTTCCGCCGCGACTTCCATCTGCGTCTTCCCGTGGAAAAAACGCAGGGCGAGGATGTGCTTTTCCCGCTCGCTCAGGCGGTTGATGGCGTCGCTTAAGGCAATCTGCTCGAGCCAGTTTTCGTCCGTGTTCTTCGTGTCGCTGACCTGATCCATCACGCAGATGCTCTCGCCGCCGTCTGTATAGAGCGGCTCGAAGAGCGAGACGGGGTCGGAGATAGAGTCCATGGCGAACACGACTTCCTCACGCCGGACGCCGAGAGCTTCCGCCAGCTCGTCCATTGTCGGCTCGCGCTGGCTGTCGCTCACGAGCTTTTCCTTCATCTGCAGAGCCTTGTAGGCGGTGTCCCGCATGCTGCGCGAGACGCGGATCGAGCTGTTGTCCCGCAGGTAGCGCCGAATTTCACCCACAATCATCGGCACGCCGTACGTTGAAAACCGCACGTTCAGGCTCGTGTCGAAGTTGTCGATGGCCTTCATAAGCCCAATACAACCGACCTGAAACAGGTCGTCCACGTTCTCCCCGCGGTTGGAGAACTTCTGTATCACGGAGAGCACAAGCCGCAGGTTGCCCTTGATGAGCTCCTCGCGGGCCTTTTTGTCGCCCGCCTTGGCCTTCTTGAGCAGTTCGGCTGTCTCTTCGTTTTTGAGGACCTTGAGCTTGGCCGTATTGACGCCGCAGATCTCGACCTTTCCTGCCAAACGGATCGTCCTCCTGCCATCATATTGAGCTTTGCGCTGTGACGCTCGGTATGAGACAGTATTTCCGCAGGAAAGGTTTTTAATACGGCGCCTTATACAATGAAAAAATGGAGAAAACGCTCAAACCGCCCCGTTTTGGGGCGGATTTCCGGTATTTCCATTGTTTTGCTGACTAAATCTGTCGTGCGATTTCTCGCCGCAGCCGCAATATGATGCGCTTTTCAAGGCGGCTGATGTACGACTGCGAGATGCCCATCAGCTCCGCGACTTCCTTTTGCGTGCGCTCTTCGATGCCGTCCAGCCCAAAGCGCATGACGATGATGTCCCGCTCCCGCGCGGACAGGCGCGAGATGGCCTCGTGCAGGAGCTGTCTGTCCACGTCGTCCTCAAGCGGGCGCATGATCATGTCGCTGTCGGTGCCGAGGATGTCGGAGAGGAGCAGCTCGTTGCCGTCCCAGTCGGTGTTGAGGGGCTCGTCGAAGGAGACTTCCGTGCGCCGGTTGCTCGATTTGCGCAGGTGCATGAGGATTTCGTTTTCAATGCACCGCGAGGCGTACGTGGCGAGCTTGATGTTTTTGTCGGGGTTGTATGTATTGATGGCCTTAATCAGGCCGATGGTGCCGATGGAGATGAGGTCCTCGATGTTGATGCCCGTGTTTTCAAACCGCCGCGCGATGTAGACGACAAGGCGGAGGTTGCGCTCGATGAGCGCTTTTTTCGCTTCGGGGCAGTTTTCGGCCAGCCGCGCGATGTACATCGCCTCTTCCTCGCGCGTCATGGGCGGGGGGAGCGTCTCGCTGCCGCCGATGTAGTATACGCCGGGCGGCAGGGCGATTCCGAGGCGGTCAAGCAGGGAGCACAGCCGCCGCAGGATGAAAAACCGGATGCGTTGAAGTGCGTTCATAGCCCACTGTCCTTTCCTCATCATGTCGCGAGTTTGTTTATGTCAGCCGCCCGGGAGTATCCCGCGCGGCGGGTTGACGGGAACACGGAACGCGCCGGCAAGCGCTTTTGCCGCGCTTTAAGCGCCGACGAGGGCGGCGTAGCTTAGGCTGTCGGAGACGCTGTTGGGCGAGACGGCGAGAAGCGCGCCGCGGGAGAGCTTCCCGCCGATTTCAACGGCGTCGGGCCTGTATGTAAGAAGCATGCCGCCCGTGACGCCGACGGCGCTGTACGGCACGAGCCGAAACCGCGACCCGAACCCCTCGCGCCCGAGCTTTTCAAACACCTCGACGGCGCTCGCGTGGCGCAGCTGCTCGACGATGCGGCGCACGGGCGTATCGAAGAGCGGGGCGATGTCATTGAGGCCCACGATGACGACGGGGCGGCCCGTCAGGGGGTCGACGAGGGAGTTGCCGGTGTCCCTCAAGGCGCGCAGGCGGATTTCGCGGGAGCCGCTCCGGACGGCGAGGGGGACGACGCCGCCGGGCCCGCGGCCGCGGGCGGCGCGCCGGAAGAGAAGGGTGAGGACGGCGTAGCTGATGACAAAGACAGGCAGCAAGACCCGCACGACGGCCGAGGAGGACAGCCGCCCCGTGCCGCCGAAGAGCAGGGACCCGGCAAAAACGGCGCCACCGAAGGCGGCCGTGACGGCGAGAAAGACGAGCACCTGTCTTATAAACGCGCGCTGCCCGCCGAAGGCGATGAGGGCGACGGCGACGCCCGCGGCAAGTTTGACGGCCCACGAGGACAAAAACGCAAGCGACGGATAAAGGACGGCGACGGCGTAGGCCGCGCCGAAGGCCGCGGCGGCGGCGAACCTTAAGCGGCGCGCCGGGCTGTGGCAGATTTTCGCCGTGACGAGAAGGAGAACGTAGTTGATGATCAGGTTAAAAAAGAACAGCGTGTCGGCGTAGATGACCTGCATGGTGCGGCCCTCCTTCAAAGCGCGTCATGCGTGTCCTTTGGGGTGAGCGCGTCCGGATAGACAAATTATAAACCGTGTCCACAGGAAAAAAAGGTCAAAAAAACAATGCCGCCCCTTCTCAAGGTTGCGGCATTTTTCGGCGGTTTTACGCGCTGCAGCTTTCCGGCAGATTGCCTAATAGCCCAGCGCCTGCTCGAGCGCCTGCGCGAGCTGGTCGGGGCAGGACGTGGTCTTCCGCCCGCAGCGGATTCCACGCAGGCGCCGCACGGCTTCCGCCGCGGGCATGCCCTCCACGAGGCGGGAGACGCCCTGGAGGTTTCCGTCGCAGCCGCCGAAGAACTTGACGGAGCGGACGATGCCGTCTTCCAGTTCGATTTCTATGCTTTTGGCGCAGGTACCTTTTGTTAAAAACGTCGATTTCATCGCAGCCGTCCTTTCGCTAAAGCCGTGTGGGGGATATGCGCCCTAAGCGCTATTTGTAACATAGTAGCACAAACGATATAAAAAGGGAACCTTTTGTTTGACCGGCGCGCGAAATCGGGCGGCAAGCGGACAAACTTATGGAGCGGAAATCATAGTGTATCCGTGGCGGGCATATACTCTATCGCAGGGCGGCTGCCCGGGTGCGGAGGTGAAAACGTGCATCAGCCGAGAAAATCGCGGGCCCGCTATGCGCCCACGGGAATTCCGCTTGCGATAAAGGGACTGGCCATCATCTTCACCCTGTGCCTTGCGTTCCGCCTGCTCGCGAAGACCGGCGCGGAAGAGGCGCTCAAGAAGATGATGGACAAATCCTTCGCCGGGGAAAACGCCGCCGGCAAAATCCTCAGCTTTGAACTCGGGCCGCCGCGCGCGCTCAAAAGCGACATCGCCGCGCTCGTCTTTGGCGGGACGCTCACTGAGGAGCCCGCCGAGGAGATCCCGGTGGAGGAGGCGGAGGCGGAGACAGAGCCTACCGCGCCGCCGCAGCCGGCGTGGCCGTATTACACGGGCCCGCTCAGTCTTCCGCCGCCGTCGAAGCCGCAGCCGAGCCCGCTGGAGACGCCGGACGTGGTGCTCAAGGACCCGGCGTATCCGGAGACGGCGTACGCCATCAACAACCGGACGGCAAAAGCCGTCGACGCCGCGGCGCTGATGAAAAAGCCGCTCGGCCTCAAGCTCGACAGGGAGAAGCCGTCCGTCCTCATCATCCACACGCACGGCAGCGAGGCGTATCTGCCCGACGAGAAGAACCCCTACGTCCCGAGCGACCCGTACCGCACGCAGGATAAGGGCAAGAGCGTCATCCGCATCGGGGAGGAGATCGTCAAGGTCTTTGAGGAAGCGGGCATTTCCTGCATCCACGACAAGGGGATTTACGACTACCCGAGCTACCAGGGGGCGTACAACCGCTCCTACGAGGCGATTGAAAGCTATCTCAAGAAGTACCCGACCATCAGGGTCGTGCTTGACATCCATCGCGACGCGCTCGAGGGCGACGACGGCACCATCTACAAGACGATCGCGCAGATCGGCGACGTGACGTGCGCGCAGGTCATGATGGTCGTCGGCACGAACGACTCGGGGCTCAAGCACCCGAACTGGGAGCAGAACCTGCGCTTTGCGCTCACGCTTCAGGAGAAGATGCACGAGCTCTACCCGACGCTCGCCAAACCCATCGAGCTGTCGCGCTTCCGCTACAACCAGCAGGCGACGCCCGGCTCCCTCATCGTGGAAGTCGGGTGCACCGGCAACACGCTCGACGAGGCTCTCATCGCCGCGCGCTACTTTGCCGACGCCGCGGCACAGGTCCTCGGCGGCCTGATGGACTAAGCGGGACGAAGCCACAAACGCTGGCCGCTCTAAGGCGGCGGCCTTATGCGGGCGAAAATGCTTTGCCAGGGCAAAAAAGGGTGTTGACAAACTCCGGCGCTCTCGCTATAATTACAAACGTTCCTCTTAAGGGACGCGCAATAAGCGAGAGTGCTGGAATTGGTAGACAGGCACGTTTGAGGGGCGTGTGTCGTTTGGCGTATGGGTTCAAGTCCCATCTCTCGCACTAAGCGCGGCGGCTTATTGAAGCCGCCGCGCTTTTGCTTTGCCTGAATTAATAACCCGCGCCGTATCGGGCAGACGTGTTCCGATGCGGCGCTGTCTTTTTTAGCGGCGATTTGGCGCACGCGCAAGCAAGCAGCGCGCAGCCGGTTCTTTGCGCGCCGGGGCGGGGGAGACGCAAAAGGCGCGGCGGCACCGGGCAAGGCGCGCGGCAGCCTTGCCGCGTGCGAAAGGGCGTTGGCAGGCGCGATGGCGCGGGTGGCCGCGCCTTTTTGCCGCTTGCGTCCTTTTTATATTGAGCGAAAAATCCGGCGCGAAAGCCGGTTGGAGCGCCTTTTGATTGGGGAAAATAAGGACGCCGGCGGGCCGCCCGCGTTTTGTATGGAAACAGGCCGCTTCGCGCATTTTTGGACTTGACGGTCGCTGTTTTTCTCGGTAAAGTGTCAATATCTCGATGTGCATCGGGAAAACGGCCCGTTTGGGGGGATGTGAAAGACAAGCCGGAGCGGCGCTTTAATCCCGCATGGTGGAGACGGCCAGCCCGCGCGTTTGAGCGGCCGGACGGCGTCCGCGGGGGAAGGGCGCGCTCGGCAAAATGCCGAATAATTGTGGGACATAACCGTATAGTTATACATATTTTACGAAAAGATGTGACGGTTCGTTTTTTCTGAAATTGCAATTTGAATTTTATAATTTCAAACAGTATAATTAAAAAAGTCATGACCGGGCGGAAGCAGCAGAGCATAAGCCCGGCGTAACGCGCGGCTGCCGCTCCGCGCAGGAAGCAGCTTTGGGTAAAATTGGGCGATGGGTCCAACGCTGTTTCCGCTCAAGCGCGGGACGAAAGCCGGAATAAGGCATGGCGCAGGCTTTGCCTTATGAAAAGACGCCTTAAAGCGCCGGAGACGGCGCTTTAACAGACGGATTTGCGCGCTGTTTCGGGCCGGTCAGGCGAGAAAATATGTGCGTTAAGGAGACGTATTCATGCAAGTCCAATTGATCATCGTGTTGCTCTACTTTGCTGTCACGGTCGGCATCGGCGTCATCGCGGGCAAAAAGACAAAGGGCTCGGACGCCTTCCATGGCGCGGGGATGGGCATTATGGCCATCGTGTTCTCCTCCGCGTCGGAGTGGCTCGGCGGAACGGCCACGACAGGTGTTTCCGAATACGGCTTTAACAGCGGCCTGTCCGGCGCGTGGTATACTCTGGCCAACGGCATCGGCGTCATGGTGCTCGCGCTGCTGTTTGCCAAAATGTACCGCAGCCTCGGCGTCGGCACGGTGCCGGCCATTATTGAAAAGTTCTTCGGCAAACACGCCCGTATCGTGTCCAGCGTTCTTCTGACCATCGTCATGCTGGCTGTCGGCATTTCGCAGATGATTGCCGCCGGCAAGCTTGGCGAATCTCTCATGGGCTTTGACTTCACCATAACCTGCGTCGTCTTCGCCGCCGTCTTCATCGTCTACACGCTCGCCGGCGGCATGAACTCCGTCGCCTCGACGAGTACGCTCCACCTTCTGTTCATGTACTTTGGCGCCATCCTCGCCATCATCCTCGCGCTCTTCAAGGTGGGCGGCGTCTCCGAACTGAAGACCGGCATCGCCGCCGTTGAGGCGGAAATGGCTGCGGCCGGTGAGAAAACGGGCTTTTTCAATATGTTCACCATCGGCGGATCGAAAGTCTCCTCGTGGATTATCGCCTCGCTGCTCGGCGCGTGCACGGCGCAGGCCGGCATCCAGCCGCTGCTCGGCGCGAAGGACGTGCCGACGGCGAAAAAGGCTTCCATCCTCACGGCTTTCGTCGTCGCCCCGTACGGCCTCTTTACGGCGCTCCTCGGCATTATCGCCCGCGTCATGTCCCACAACGGCACGCTCCTTGACGTCAACGGCAACCTCGTCACAGACGGCAAGAGAGCCCTGTACGCCCTGATGATGAACTTAAGCCCCATAGCGGGCGGCATCATCCTCGCCTCCATCCTCGCGGCGATTCTCTCCACGGCGTCCCCGATTATCCTCGCCTCGGGCACAATGATCACAAAGGACATTTACCAGCGCGTCTTTAAGCCGGATGCCTCGGACAAGCAAATCCTCTTCGTCAGCCGCCTGACGACGGCCCTCTCCGGCGTCGTCTGCTGCATCGTCGCCATCCTGCTCGTCAACTCCAGCAAGGTGCTCGACATCGTCTACTCCGCGTACTCCCTGCGCGGCGCCCTGTTCATCGTCGTCCTCTACGGCATCTACTGGAAGCGCGCCTCCGAAAAGGCCGCCTGCATCAGCATGGTGCTCACGGCCGTGGCCGCCGTTGTCTGGGTTGCCGTCAAGGCCTTCACCGGCAGCTATCCCATCAGCGCCGGCTTCTCCGAGACGTACGCCGCCGTCATCGTCGCGGCCGTCAGCTGCTTCGTGCTCAGCTACATCTTCCCGAAGAAAGAGCTGCAGCAGGCGTAATAACACTGGGAATAACTGGATACAAACGCCGCATAAACGAACGTTTATGCGGCGTTTTGTTTTATTTTCGGCATGAATTTATAAATATTCTGCATAAATTTCCCGCGTTTGGCCCGCCCCGGTCTTGTTGCTATCCTATAGGAGTATGCTATAATGTTTTGGAAAAATCGAGAGGTCAAGCTGCGCTTGGCCGGCCGCGCCGGAAGCGTCGGGCCGCCTCCGGCGTAAACCGCCCCTTCCTGTTTTAATATGTAAAATATTTAAGTGAAAGGAATAGAAGAGTATGGCATCAAAGTACAAGCACCTGTTTTCGCCCATCACGATTCGCGGCGTCGAGTTTAAAAACCGCATCGTCCTGGCGCCGCCTTCTCCGAACCTCGCAAGCCCCGAAGGCCTGGTGACGCACCAGTTCGTCGACTGGTTCAGGATGTTTGCCCGCGGCGGCGCGGCCATCCTGTACGTCGGCAACTCCTCCATCGACATCACCGAGTGCAAGGACGAGGAATGCCAGCTTGACCTCAACCACGACCGCTGCGTCCTGCCGCTTTCGTGGTACACGGAGATGGCCAAGGAGTACGACTGCCACGCCTCCCTCGAGGTCAACCACAACGGCAAGGACACCACCTTTGAAGCCGTCGGCCACCTGCCTTACTCTTCCAGCCCCATCCCGGGCGACAGCGAGATCCTGCGCGCCAAGCGCGAAGGCCGCGAGCCGTACATACCCATCGAGATGGACCAGAAGAAGATTGACGAGACGGTCCTCAAGTACGCCAAGGCCTGCGAGCGCATGAAGCGGGCGGGCATGGACATCGCCCTCCTCCACGGCGGCCACGGCAACCTCATCTCGCAGTTTACCTCCCCGCACTACAACAAGAGAACCGACAAGTACGGCGGCTCCCTCGAAAACCGCGCGCGCTTTGCCATCGAAGTCGTCGAGAAGGTGCGCGAGCTGTGCGGCGAGAACTTCGTCATCGACTACCGCATCTCCGCCGACGAGATTATCGCCGACGGCATGCGCTTTGAGGAGACCCTCAAGCTCATGAAGATCCTCAAGGATCACGGCGTGGACATGTTCAACGTCTCCGCCGGGCTCCACTCCGAGGGCCTCTTCGCGTACCTGCGCTACTGGCTGCAGGACTACACCATGCCGCGCGGCTACAACGTCCACTGGTGCCAGAAGATCAAGGACTACTTCCAGGGCGACATCATCCTCACGGCCGTCGGCTCCATCATGAACCCCGACCTCGCCGAGGAGTACCTCTCCAAGGGCTGGTGCGACTTTATCGCCATGTGCCGCCCGCTCATGGCCGACCCGGACCTGCCCAAGAAGGCCGCCCAGAACAGGCCCGAAGACATCCGCCCGTGCCTGCGCTGCAACGCGTGCGCCATGCGCCTGGGCATGCCGAAGGTCATCAACTGCGCCGTCAACCCCATCTCCGGCATGACCCACTACCTGCGCGACGGGCAGGTGCCGCTCGCGCGGGAGAAGAAGAAGGTGGCCGTCATCGGCGCCGGCCCGGCGGGCCTGACCGCGATGCACACCCTCATCGAGCGCGGCCACGACGTCACCGTCTACGAGAAGACGGGCCGCATCGGCGGCGCAATTAACGCCGCGGCGGCGCCCCCGCTCAAGGTGGACATGAAAGACTATCTCAAGTGGCTCAACGTCCAGGCACAGAAGGCCGTGAAGGCCGGCAAGGCGAAGATCCTCCTGAACACCGAGGCCACGAAGGAAATGATAGAGCTCGAGGGCTACGACGCCGTCATCGTCGCCGTCGGCGCCGAGCCTGTTGTCCCGAAGAGCATCCCCGGCATCGACAAAGAGAAGGTCATGTGGGCGGCCGACGCCCAGACGGCGCTGCGCCACAAGGTCGGCGAGAAGATTGTCATCGTCGGCGCCGGCGACATCGGCATGGAAGCGGCGCACGACTTCTACATGGAGGGCAAGGAAATCGCCGCCGTCATCGACATCAAGGACGAGGGCTTCGATATGTTCAGCCCGATGGGCCGCGTCCTCAAGGAGTGCGGCATCAAGGTCCAGTACAACACGGGCCTTGCCGAAGTGACGGACAAGGGCGTCGTCGTCAAATGCCCCGACGGCTCCCTGAAGGAGATCGAGTGCGACACCGTGCTCCTGGCCATGGGCATGAAGATCAACAAGGAGCTTGTCGAGTCCTTCCGCCACACGGCTCCCGAGACGGAAGTGCGTATCGTCGGCGACTGCAAGGAAGTCGGCGGGAACATTACCGCCGCCGTCAACGGCGCGTTCCAGGCGGCGCTGCACATTTGACGCGCATTTAACCCGAAAAAAAGCGGCCGGTTATTTACCGGCCGCTTTTTTCGTTCTTCGGGATTGCGGACGAAGCGTCCTTGGCCAAACGGGAGCCTTCCGCGGCGCCCTTTTTTTGCCCGGCGGCCGCGGGGGAGGGGAGACGGGCGGGGCGCGCGCCCGCTTCCGGACGCCCCGGCGTGCGTCATGGCGGCGCGCCGGGAGATGGCGGCCCGAATAGCCCGTTTTGCGGGGTGCGCGGTTCCAAAAGGGCGGCGTTTTCTGCGTTGAACGGATATTCAACGAAATTGGAGCGGGCGGGCGCCTAAAGGATGCGGGAAAAGGGCCCGAGTGCGAAAAAAGCCGCGCGGCGTTTTTTGCCGCGCGGCTTTCGTTTGCCTGTGTGGATGTTTTGCGTCAGGAGAAAGCGGTTAGAACCGGAGAATCGGCTTGATTGTGACGCCCGCGTGGGAGTCGTGGAACGCCTTCTCGATGTCTTTAAAGTCGTAGAACTTCACGAGCTTGTCGACGGGCAGCTTGCCCTCCTTGTAGAACTGCACGAGCTTCGGGATGAAGACCTGCGGGTTGGCGCCGCCTTCCGTCAGGCCCGCGAGGGTGGCGCTCTTGTTCATGAGCAGCGGCTCGATGGGGATGCCCACGACGGCTTCGCCCGTGACGCTGGCGACGACGCAGGTGCCGCCGCGGCACAGGCAGGAGAGGGCCTGCAGCGTGAGCGCCGGGATGCCGGAGCACTCGATGCTGTAGTTGGCGCCGCCGTTTGTGAGCCTGATGATTTCCTGGACGGCGTCCACTTCCTTGCCGTTGACGACGTGCGTCGCGCCGACTTCGAGGGCCAGCTCAAGGCGCGAGGGGACGACGTCGACGCCGATGATGGTCGAGCAGCCGGCAATCTTTGCGGCCATGAGGGCGGCCATGCCGACGCCGCCGCACCCGAAGACGACGAGGGAAGAGCCGGGTTCGGGTTTCAGGCGGTTGAGGACGGAGCCGGCGCCCGTCTGCACGCCGCAGCCGAGGGAGCAGAGATAGACGAGGTCTTCGTCGGCCACGTCCACTTTGACGGCGTTGCGCGCGTCGACGATGACGTATTCGGCGAAGGCGCCCTGGCCGAAGAAGGACGAGATGTCCTGCCCGTTCTGGTGGACGCGCTTCGTGCCGTCCTTGTATGTACCGTTGAAGAAGAGCTCATTTAAGTGCTCGCACGCGTAGGGCTTGCCTTCGACGCAGAACCTGCAGGTGCCGCAGGACGGGAAGGTGAGAATCACGCGGTCGCCCTTTTTAAGGCCTTCCACACCGATGCCGACTTCCTCGACGATGCCGACGCCCTCGTGCCCGAAGATGGCAGGGAGCGCGACGGGGATGATCTGCTCCATGCCGGCCGAGTCGGTGTGGCAGACGCCGCTGGCAATGATCCGGACGAGAACTTCCGATGCTTTCGGCGCGTCAATCTCCACGGTTTCGATGGAGAGCTTGCCTTTTTCATGGGTAACGGCGGCGGTCATTTTCATCAGTTAATCCTCCTAATTCCACACGTAATTTCGCTTTAACAGATGTTTTCTGACTCCCATTATAGAGGCACGGGGCGGCGTTTTCAATAGCCGCGCGAAAGAAAACTCCGCGCGCGCCGGAGGGCGCAGTCAAGGCGGCGGGGCCCTCCGGTATACCCGGAAGCGGCCGCGCCCGGCGCGGGATGGGCCGCGGCGAAGGCTAAAGCACTCTGGCGCGCCCATGAGAAAGCGGCGCCTGCCGCGCAGGACGGGGGCGGGGAGAGCGCTGCCCGCCACCTGCAGCGCGGTACTTGCTGGGGAGCACTGTAAGCATTTGGTTCCGCCCGGAAGCGGCCGCGCCTGCGCGTGGGACGAGCCGCGGCGAAGGCGGCCATGCAATGCAGCGCGCCGCTCGAAAGGCGGGCGTCCGGGCAAAAGCCGCTAAAAGCCGCTTTGACGGAGGGCTTGCGCTCCGGCATTTTCGCGCCCGGGCGCGGGCAAAAATATACTACCAATTAACCCCGCATTATGATAGAATATGAGAGAATCGGCGGAAAAAGAAAAGGTTGTGCAAAGGAGGGGCGTCATGCGAAGGAGCGTTAAATCGGCGCTGGGCGCGGTGTGTCTCATCGCCGTGCTTTTTACGGCGTCCGGGTGCTTTTTTCGCGTCTCGGCCGACGAGCTGTACAGCCTGCCACAAGCCAGCGAAGAATACCTCCTGCTCCAGCAGGAGCTGAACAATATCCTGTCGACGGGCGCGGTCTACTCGCCGCCCGTTGCCGGCTCGAACCGGCAGTCCGTCCAGCTTGTGGACCTCGACGGAGACGGCGTGAGCGAAGTCCTCGCGTTTATCCGCGCCGCCGGCGACAAGCCTCTGAAGATTTACGTCATCGGGCAGAAGGACGGGGAGATTTATCAGGCCGACATCATCGAGGGGGAGGGGACGGCTTTCGAGCGCGTCCGCTACGCCGACCTCGACGGGGACGGGACGCTTGAAATCATCGTCGGCCGCCAGGTGACATCCGCGCTGTCGTATGTGTCCATCTACTCCATGAAAGGCGGCGTGCACAGCCACCTCGGCAGCGCCGAATACGCGGAGCTTACGACGGTGGACGTCGGCGGGCGGTCCGTTGTCGTCGTGCTGCGCCTGCCCTCGGCGGAGCAGCCGGGGGAGGCGGAGGCGTTCTCCCTCGCGGCGGACGGCGAAATGGTGCGCACCACGACGCAGCTGACGAAGGGCCTTCTGACGTTTGCCCGCGTGCAGAGCGGCAGGCTCCGCGGGAGCGTGCCGGCGCTGTTCGTGGAAGGGGCCGACAGCGCCAACAAGACCATGACGGACATCCTCGTCCTGACGGAAAACGGCATTGACAACATCATGGAAGGCGCCCTCGCGCAGGAGACGGCGCGGGACCTTGCCATCTACAGCTCCGACATCAACAAGGACGGTTACATGGAGGTGCCGCTGCCGCGGGAGCTCAAATCCCAGTCGGACGCCAAGCAATACGCCATCGACTGGGTGGCCTACGAGATGACGGGCGAGCGGCACAACGTGTTCACGACGTACCACAACCGCTCCGACGGGTGGTTCTTCATCCTGCCGGACGAGTGGGTCGAGCGCCTCGGCGTGCGGCGCGACGACTCCGTCCCCGGCGAGCGGGCGATTATCTTCTCGTTTGTGGACGACACGACGGACACATGGACGGACTTCCTCCGCATCTACACCCTCTCGGGGGATAACAAGTACAAGCGCGCGGCGATCAAGGGCCGCTTCCGCCTCGCCCCGGACGAGGACGCCATCTACTGCGCGGAGATTGTCAGGTCCTCCGTCGGCGGGATTTCCATCACCGAGAAGATCGTGACGGACAACTTCCGCCCCATCTATTCCGACTGGAGCGCGTAACATCCGCTTTTTTGCGGGCGGCATAGAGTATAGTCAAAGGAGAAGGGCGCATGAAAAAGGTTCTTGTTCTCGAAGACGAGACGAGCATCCGCAGCTTTGTGGTCATCAACCTCAAGCGGGCCGGATACGAAGTCATCGAAGCGGGCACAGGCGCGGAGGCGTTTGAGCAGCTCAAGGCGCATCCCGACACCCGGGTGGCAATCCTCGACATTATGCTCCCGGACATGGACGGCTTTGAAGTGTGCCGAAGGATACGGGCGTCCGACCCGAACATCGGCATCATCATCCTCTCGGCGCGCACGCAGGAGATGGACAAGGTCACGGGCCTGATGACCGGGGCCGACGACTACGTGACGAAGCCCTTTTCGCCCGCGGAGCTCACCGCCCGCGTGGACGCCCTCTACCGGCGCACGGGCGGGGGAGACCAGCAGGACACCGGCGAAATCGTGCAGGGGCCGTTCCGCCTGAACACGCGCAACCGCACGCTGGAGAAAAACGGCCAGCGCATTAAGCTCACGCAGGTTGAGTACAACATCATGAAGATGTTCATGGAAAATCCCGGCAAGGCCCTCTCGCGGGAGGATATCCTCAACACCGTCTGGGGCCGGGACTACTTCGGCGAGCTGAAAATCGCCGACGTCAATATCAGGCGGCTTCGATTGAAAATCGAAGACGACCCGCAAAACCCCATCTACATCACAACCGTCTGGGGATACGGTTATAAATGGGGCCTTTAGGCCAGAATTCGGGTAAGGTGAAGAAAACGTGGTGAAAAAGCAAAAACGCACGCACAAAGGTGGGCTGCGGCAGCGCTGGATGCGCAGCAGCGTCCTTGTCGTGCTCGTCACGCTCATCGTCGTGATTCTCGCCTTTACCCTTTTCTTTGTGAGCAACTACTACACCACCGTCCAGACGGGCCTTGAGTCCAAGGCGAAGACGGCCACGGACTTTTTCGCCAACTACGTGGCCAAGTCCTACAGCGACTACTACGACAGCGCCTACCGCTACGCCGAGTCCTTTGACGACAGCGACAAGCTCCAGCTGCAGTTTATCGGCGCGGACGGCCGCGTGATGATCTCCACGTACGGCATCGCGGCGGGCTCCTCGCCGGTATCGCCCGATATTCAGGAGGCGCTCCAGACGGGGCAGATTTCCTCGTGGGTCGGCCGCAGCAGGACGACGGGCGAGCGCATCATGTCCGTCTCGGCGCCCATCCGGTTCCAGAACGGGCAGATTATGGGCGTCATGCGGTATGTGACGAGCCTGAAAATCGTCGACCGCCATATCGTCATCAACACCCTCGCCGTCGTGGCGCTGTGCGCGCTGATCATGCTGTTTGTGATTTCCATCAACCTCGTGTTCATCCGGTCCGTCATCGAGCCGGTCAGCGAAATCACGAAGATGTCCAAGCGCATCGCCAAGGGCAGCTACGGCATCCAGATTCAAAACCGCGGCTACAAGGACGAAATCGGCGACATGGTGGACGCCATCAACGAGATGTCCCTGAAAATCGCCCAGTCCGAAAAGGTGCAGACGGAGTTTATCTCCTCCATCTCGCACGAGCTGCGCACGCCCCTCACCGCCATCACCGGCTGGGGCGAGACGCTCATCTACAACGAGCAGCTCGACCGCGAGACGAAAAAGGGCATCGCCATCATCCTCAAGGAGGCGCGGCGCCTGACGAAGATGGTGGAGGAGCTTTTGGATTTTACCCGCATGGAGGACGGGCGCTTTACGCTCAACATTGAGGAGATTGACATCGCCGCGGAGCTGGAGGACTCGATTTTCACCTACCGCGAGCTTCTCCAGCAGGACGGCGTCGAGATATACTACGAACCCTACCCGGACGAACTGCCCCTCATCCCCGGCGACGCGAGCCGCCTGCGGCAGGTGTTCCTCAACCTGCTCGACAACGCCGCCAAATACGGGCGCGAGGGCAAGCGCATCGAGGTCTCGCTCGGCGTGGACAACCAGTACGTCTTCGTCAAAATCCGCGACTACGGCCCCGGCGTCCCGGAGGACGAAATCGAGCACATCCGCATGAAGTTCTACAAGGGCTCGAACGCAAAGGAGCGCGGCAGCGGGATTGGCCTGGCCGTGTGCGACGAAATCATCCGCTTCCACGGCGGGAAGATGATTATCGAAAACGCCGAGGGCGGCGGGCTTCAGGTCACGGTGTACCTGCCGATGAGTTCGGGCGTGGGCGTCGAAGCCGACTAGCGCATTGGGCGCATAAAGGAGATATAACGGTTTGAAAGAGACACAGGAGAAGGTGTGCTTCCGCACCACTATCGGCGGGCAGGCCCTCATCGAAGGCATCATGATGCGCGGCCCGAAAAAGCAGGCCATCGTCCTGCGCACGAAGGACGGGCTCGTGACGAAGACGGAGCCGGTCAGGCTCCTCAAGGACAGGTACCCCGTCGTCGGGTGGCCGATTGTGCGCGGCGCGGTAAACTTCATCGCGTCGATGGTCGCGGGCGTGCGGGCGCTGATGTTTTCAGCCGAGCACGCCGAGGACGACGCGGCGTACGAGCCGTCCAGGCTCGACAAGTGGATTGAGGAGCACATCGGCGGCGAAAAAGCGGATAAGATCATCGTGACCCTCGCCGTCGTCATCGGCGTGGGCCTGGCCGTTTTGCTCTTTTTCCTGCTGCCGACGTTTCTGGCGGGGCTCATCGGGCAGGCCGTCAGCAGCGCGCTCGCGAAAAACCTCGTCGAAGGGGCGCTGCGGATTATCATTTTCCTTGTTTACCTGCGCCTTGCCACGCTTGCGAAGGATATCCGGCGCGTGTGGATGTACCACGGGGCGGAGCACAAGGCGATTTTTGCCTACGAAAAAGGGCTGGAGCTGACCGTGGAAAACGCCCGCAGCCAGCCGCGGCTGCACCCGCGCTGCGGGACGAGCTTCCTGTTTATCGTCATGTTCGTGAGCATCGTGCTCTTTTCGCTGACGACATGGCCGAACCTGTGGGTGCGCATCGGGCTGCGGCTGCTGCTTTTGCCGCTCGTCGTGGGCATCAGCTATGAACTGATCCGCTGGGCCGGGCGGTATGACAACGCGCTCACGCGCGTCATTTCCGCGCCGGGGAAGGCCCTCCAGAAGCTGACGACCGCCGAGCCGGACGACGGGATGCTGGAAGTGGCCATCGAGGCGCTGAGTCTCGTCCTGCCGGAGCGCGAGGGCGAGGACAAGTGGTAACAGAAAAGCCCCAAAGCCGGGCGGCGGGAGGGATAAAGATACTCAAAACGCTCAACGAACTGTACCTTGGCGCGCGGCGCAAGCTGCGGGAGGCGGGCATTTCCGGCTACGACCTTGAGGCGAGGCTGCTCACGGCGGCGGCAAGCCACCGCACGAAAGAGCAGCTGCTCAGGGACCGCCACCATTACGACACGGACGGGTCTTACGAGGCCGCTCTCAACGCACTCATCGAGAGGCGGCTCAAGGGCGAGCCCATCGCGTATATCCTCGGCGAGTGGGAGTTTTACGGGCTGCCCCTCGACATCACGCCCGACGTGCTCATCCCGCGCGTGGACACGGAAGTCCTCGTGGACGCGGCGCTCGAGTACATCCGGAAATTGCCCAAGGCGGCGCGCGTGCTCGATCTGTGCACCGGGTCGGGCTGCGTGGGGCTGGCCATCGCCGCGCACACAGCGGACGCGCGCGTGCTGCTCGCGGATATCTCGCCCGCGGCGCTGCGTGTGTGCCGCCGCAACATTATCCGCAACAACCTCATCCGCCGCGTGACGACGATGGAAATCGACGCGCTCAAGTCCCCGCCGCTGCTCATCGGCAGCTTCGACGCCATCGTCTGCAACCCGCCGTACATACCGTCCGGCGACATCGCGTGGCTGGACGAGTCCGTCCGCGGGTATGAGCCGGCCAGCGCGCTCGACGGCGGGGAGGACGGGCTGCTCTTTTACCGCGGCATCGTCCCGAAATGGAAGGAGACGCTCTCAGAGGGCGGGCTGCTCGCGTTTGAATGCGGCGCCGGGCAGGCGCCCGCCGTGGCGGAGATCTTGCGCGTAAACGGGCTGGAGGAAATCCGCACGTACAAAGACACGCTCGGCATCGAGCGCGTTGTGGCTGGAATATGGCGGCGCAGCGGGCCGCCTGAAGGAGGATAAGAGAGACATGGCGGAAAAGAAAAAGCCGATTGAAATGCCGACTCCCGCGGCCGACAAAAAGAAGGCCCTCGAGACGGCCATTGCCCAGATTGAGAAAAACTTCGGCAAAGGCTCCATCATGCGCCTTGGCGAGAACATAAGCGAGCACGTGGACGTCATATCCACGGGATCGATTTCCCTCGACCTCGCCCTCGGCGTCGGCGGCGTGCCGAGAGGGCGCATCATCGAGATTTTCGGCCCCGAATCGTCGGGCAAGACGACGCTGGCGCTGCACATCATCGCCTCCGCGCAGAAAGCCGGCGGCGAAGCGGCGTTTATCGACGCCGAGCACGCCCTCGAGCCGGCTTACGCCCGCGCCCTCGGCGTGGACATCGACAACCTGCTCATCGCCCAGCCGGGCACCGGCGAAGACGCGCTGGCCATCACGGAGACGCTCGTGCGCTCCGGCGCGGTGGACGTCGTCGTCGTCGACTCGGTGGCCGCGCTCGTGCCGCGCAGCGAAATCGAGGGCGACATGGGCGAGTCGAGCGTCGGCGTCGTGGCGCGGCTGATGTCGCAGGCGCTGCGGAAGCTGGCCGGCTCGATATCGAAGACGAACTGCGTCGTCGTGTTCATCAACCAGCTGCGCGAGAAAATCGGCGTCGTGTACGGCAACCCCGAGACGACGCCCGGCGGGCGGGCGCTTAAATACTTTGCCAGCGTGCGCATCGACGTGCGCCGCGTGGAGTCGCTCAAAGTCGGCTCCGAGTTCGTCGGCAACAGGACGAAGGCGCGCATCGTGAAGAACAAGGTCGCCCCCCCGTTTAAGGAAGCGGAGTTTGACATCATGTACGGCGAGGGCATTTCAAAGACGGGCGAGCTGATTGACCTCGGCGTTAAGCTCGGCCTCATCGAAAAAGGCGGCTCGTGGTTTACCCTCGGGGAGACGCGCCTGCAGGGGCGGGACAGCGTGAAAGAGTACCTTAAAAACAACCCCGACGTGGCCGACGCCCTCGAGCAGGAGATCCGCAAGAACGCCGCGAAGCTCATGAGCCCGCAGGAGAGGATTGCCGCCCGGGCGGCCGGGCGCGCCATAGACATCTCCGCCGACGATTTTGACGGCTGATGGCGCGCATCGTCTCCCTCACGCAGGCAAAGCGGGACCCAAACCGCTTTACCCTTGAGCTGGACACCGGCGAGACGCTCACGGTGACCGTCGCGCTGATTGCCGACTACGGCCTGTATTCCGGCGCGGAGCTCGACGAGGAGGCGCTCCGCCGCCTGCGCGGGGACGCCGAGCGGGCGCGGATACGGGCCAGGGCGCTGCGCATCCTCGGCGCACGCGCCATGTCCCGCGCGGAGATGATTAAAAGCCTCACCAGCAAGGGCGAGGACGAGGCGGCCGCGGAGGAGACGGCCGACTGGCTTGAAGCCATCGGCGCCATCGACGATAAGGAGTACGCCGCCTCGGTCGTGCGCCATTACGCGGCGAAGGGATACGGCCTTGGGCGCATCAAAAGCGAGCTGCACCGCCGCGGCATCGGCCGCGCGCTGTGGGACGACGCCCTGTTAAGCCTGCCGGAGGATATGGACGGCGCGGCGTTTGACGCCCTGTGCGCCCTCCTCCGACGCGCGCCGGCCAGCCGCGACAGGCTGCGCCGCGCCGTGCAAACGCTCGCGCGCCGCGGCTTTTTGTGGAGCGAGGCGCAGGCGGCCGCGCGGCGGTACATTGAAGAATTCGGAGAAGAAGAACTGGATGAGGAATAAAGTCGGACTCATATCACTCGGTTGCGCGAAAAATCTCGTAAACAGCGAGCAGATGCTCTACCTGCTGCAGCAGGCGGGGTACGACGTGTTCGGCGGCTCCGCGGAGGAGATCTCCCGCGCCGACGCGGTGATTATCAACACCTGCGGCTTCATCGAAAGCGCGAAAATGGAGGCCATCGAGACGATTCTCGAAATCGCCGAGGAGAAGAAAGCGGGCAACGTCCGCGCCATCGTGGTGGCCGGGTGCCTCGCGGAGCGGTACAAGGACGAGCTTCTCAAAGAAATGCCGGAGATTGACGCCGTCGTCGGCGTCGGCAGCTTCACGGACATTGTGGAGGCCGTCACCGCAGCGCTTGAGGGCAAGCCCTTTCAGCGCTTTGCGGATATTAACCTTCCCGACCCGGAGACGGACAGGATTCTCTCCACCCCGGCGGGCTCGGCGTACCTTAAAATCGCCGAAGGGTGCGACAACCGCTGCGCGTACTGCGCGATCCCAGACATCCGCGGACGTTTCAGAAGCCGCCCGATGGAAAGCGTCCTTGCGGAGGCCGAGCGCCTCGCGGCGCGCGGCGTGAAGGAGCTTATCGTCGTCGCGCAGGACACCACCCGGTACGGCCTCGACCTGTACGGCCGGCGGCGCCTTGACGAGCTGCTTGAGGCGCTGTGCAGAATCGAGGGGCTCGTTTGGATACGCTTGCACTACCTCTACCCGGACGAGATTGACGATGCGCTTATCGACGTCGTCGCCCGGGAGGAGAAGATCGTCAAGTACCTTGACATTCCCATCCAGCACATCAGCGACAAAATCCTTCGCGCCATGCGCCGACGCGGGACGAAACAGGAGATTGTGGCGCTTTTCCGCAAAATCCGCGAGAGGATTCCGGGCGTCGTACTGCGCACGAGCCTGATTACGGGCCTGCCCGGCGAGGGCGAGGAGGAATTTGAGGAGCTGTGCGCGTTCCTGCGCGAGGCGAAAATCGAGCGCGCCGGCGTGTTTCCGTACTCGCCCGAGGAGGGGACGCCCGCCGCCGAGATGGATTACCCGCCGCCCGACGTGGCGCGGCGGCGCGCCGAGCTCATCGCGGAGATCCAGTACGGCATTATGGACGCGTTTAACAAAAGCCGCGTCGGCAAAGTGGAGACCGTGCTGGTGGAAGGGCGGCGCGGCCGGTACATGTACGGGCGCAGCGGCGCCGAGTCGCCCGATATCGACGGCGTCGTGCTGTTTACGGGCGGAAGGCCCGCGCCGGGAGAATTTGTGCGCGTGCGCATCACCGGCGAAAAAGACGGGGACGTCGTCGGCGAAATGGTAAAGCCTTAGCCGGCGCTTAAGCCCTGAGTTAGCCAAAGCGTGCCAGATCATAGCCGGATTGCCGGAAAAACGGAGGACAGTATGAACACAGCCAATAAGCTGACGATGCTCAGAATTGCGATGATCCCGGTTTTCCTCATCGTTTTGTATCTGGGGTTCAAAGGGAGCACGTACGTGGCGCTGGCGATTTTCATCATCGCGAGCATCACCGATTTTGCCGACGGGCAGATCGCCCGCAGCCGCGGCATCATTACGGACTTCGGCAAATTCATGGACCCGCTGGCCGATAAAATCCTCGTCATGGCGGCGCTGCTCTGGTTTACCGAGCAGGGCCGGATGCCGGCGTGGGCGACGCTCATCGTCCTCGTGCGGGAATTTGCCGTCACGGCGCTGCGCCTGATTGCCGTGGACAACGGCCGCGTCATCGCGGCGGGGCTGTCCGGCAAGGTGAAAACGGTGCTCACCATGCTGGGGATTGCCGTGCTGTTCCTGCCCGTCGGGCAGGCCGTCGTCACGGCGTGCATCTGGGTGATTGTGCTGGTTACCGTGCTGTCCGGCGCGGAATACTTCGTAAGGAACAAGGACGTCATCAGCTGGTCAAAATAGCGGAAATAGAAGGGGACAGTTTTGGACTACAAGCCATTGCGTTTGAGCGACATAGAGACACTCAGGCCGTATTTCGAAAAAAACGAATGCCGAATATGCGACTGCACCATCGGCGGGACGTTTATGTGGCGCGAGCTGTATGAGACGCAGTACGCGCTGCGCGACAAGATTCTCTATCTTAAAGTTGTCTACCTGCCGGGCGTGACCGCGTTCACCCCGCCGCACGGGGACATACCCGACGAAGCCGAAGCCTACGAGACGATCCGCGAGGAATGCCGCGCGCTCGGTATCCCGCCGCGCGTGTGCGCCGTGTCGGAAGGCCGGCTTCAAAGTTTACTCAAGATTTATCCCGACGCACGGTACGAGACGAACCGCGCGTGGTCGGACTACCTCTACCGCGCGGAGGACCTCATTTCGCTTGCCGGGCGGCGCTACGCGGGCCAGCGCAACCACATCAACGCCTTTCTCCGCGAGAACCCGGACTGGTCCTTCGAGGTGCTGACGGAGGAAAACCGCGCCGAGTTCCGCGCGTTTTTCGCCGGCCACTTTGAGGCGCACGATCAGGATAACGAGACATACAATGAAGGGAACCGAAAAACTCTCGAGGTGCTCGATTATCTTGAGCTGTACCGCCTCATCGGCGGCGCGCTCCGCGCGGGCGGCAGGATTGTCGGTGCCGCGCTCGGCGAAAGGGTCGGCGACACGCTGTTTGTGCACAGCGAAAAAGCCTACAGGGAGATCCGCGGGGCGTATCAGATGCTCGTCAACCAGTTCGCGAAGGCCTTCGCGTCGGACTTGACGTATATCAACCGCGAAGAGGACGACGGCGTGGAAGGGCTGCGGACGGCCAAGATGGCGTATCACCCCGTAAGGCTCCTCGACAAGTACCTCGTCGAGCTTCCGGTGTAGCATCCGAGAAAAACTGGAGGCCGTACTGTGAAAAAAGCACAGCTTTCGCGCATGGGGCTGCTTGACATTATCGACGACATGACGGCGGAGCGTTACTGCGGCGGCTGGCAGGAGTGGTACGGCGACTGGTGGAAGCGCAGGGCCGGCTGCGGGCCGACGGTCGTCTCCACCATACTCACCTATCTGGAGCGGCGCAGCACCGCGTCAGGCAACGACCCCATGCCCAAATGTGAATTTCTCGCCCGGATGAACGAGATGTGGGAGTACGTGACCCCCGGCGTCGGCGGGATTCCCTCCACAGACAAGCTCATCGCGGGCGCGCAGAAATATATCGACGCAAAAAACCTTCCCATCCGCCTTGAGGCGCTTGATATCCCCGCGAAAAAGGAGCAGCGCCCGAGCGACGGGGAGATGGCGGCGTTTCTCGCGCAGGCGCTCAGGGCGGACGCGCCCGTCGCGTTTTTGTGCCTCGACAACGGCGAGGAAAAAATGCTCGACGACTGGCACTGGGTTACCCTCGTCTCCCTCGAATACGGGGAGGAGGGCGTCTTTGCCGACGTGACGGACGAAGGGCGGCATTTCCGCGTGGATCTCGGCCTGTGGCGAAGGACCACAAAGCGCGGCGGCGGGTTCGTGCGCTTTATGCCGCGCGAGGACGCTTGATCCGCGCACTCCCGTGCGAGGATGCAGAAGAGTTCCAATAAGCCGCCCTGCTCCCGCCCTGAACGGGACGCAGTTTTAGCTGGGAAGATAAAAGAAAAAACCTTCAAAGGAGCGCATCCTTTGAAGGTTTTTTTATTATCGTCGGATGAATTGTGCGGGCCTTGCGCGCTTTCGGCGCTTCCCGCAAAGGCTGCGGGCGTTTCCTTCAGGCCCTTTGCCGCGCGGTTTTTCCCCGCCGCTTTCGCGCGCTTCTTTGCCGCGCGCTTTCCATTCGGGCAAGATGGGGTGCGACGCCGCAAAAAAGCGCCAAACGGCGCGCCCGCGAATAAAATGGAGTGCAGTACTTATGGAAATGGAGGCAAAAACGTGTACACGCAGCAAAACCAGGGAGCGTACGGCTATTCCCCGCGGGAAATCCTCTACACGGCGGGCGTTCCGGCTCCGGAAAACGTTCAGCCCTACATAGACGACCCCATCTACGCGGCCGGGGAGGAGCCGGCGGAGTATCCGGACATCTACTACATGCTTCAGGCGCACGTCCTGGCCGCCTGCGACCGTTTCGAGGCGATGCACGGCGGGCCTTTGACGAAGCGGCACCTGAAGGACCTCTCGGACGCGCTGTTTGACAACATCGCCCGCATCCACCCGCAGCTTGTCGGCAGCGACTACAACGAAAACGACGCCGTCGCGGCCGTATCGGCCATACCGGTCCAGCAGCAATACCAAAGCGGCTTTCGCGCCAGAAACCTGCTGCGGGATATCCTCGAAATTCTCCTTATCTCCGAGTATTACCGCCGGATCCGCCGCAGATAATTTCCCGCGTACATAAAACGAGGCAGGCAGCAATCAGCTGCCTGCTGTCTTTTCGGGACAAAAAAACCGCCGTGCGGCGGCGTTTTGGTGCGAGCAAGCCTGTAAGCCGGATTCTGTTCAAAGCAGCCATCTATCTAGGCCCATTGTTGCCAATGGGCTCAAGCCACCTCCTCAGAGCGGCCGGGCCGGCCTTGCAACTTAAGTTGCTGCTCTTCCACGGTGTTGCTCCGGATAGAGTTTACAGCGGCGGGCTGTCTCCAGCCGCCGAGTGAGCTCTTACCTCACTTTTCCACCCTTACCGGAAGAGAACCTTCCGGCGGTATATCTCTGTTGCACTCGTCCTGAAGTCGCCTTCGGCGGGCGTTACCCGCTATCCTTGCCCTATGGAGCCCGGACTTTCCTCAGGAGAAGCCTTTCGGCGTTTCTCCCGCGGCTGCTCGGCTTACTCGCAGAGATATTGTACGACAAATCGGGTGTTATGTCAAACGGTCTTCGCCGCCTTTTGCGCATTTTCGGTTTGAAAATCATGGGTCTTTTGGATATAATGTTCCCGCATGTATGGATACAATGACTCTGTCAACGCTGCGGCGCGCTGCCGCCTTGAGAGGTTTAATCTATGACATTATCGGATTATCTGGAGCGCCTGAAGGGAAAACGGATTGCCGTGCTCGGCATCGGCGTGAGCAACACGCCGCTGATCGAGCTGCTCCTTAACGCGGGGTGCGACGTGACCGCCTGCGACCGCAGCACGCCCGGGGCGATGGGGGAGCGGGCGGAGCGCCTTGTGCGCCTCGGGGCGAAGCTGCGCCTCGGGGAAGACTACCTCAAAGACCTCGACGCGGACGTCATCTTCCGCACGCCGGGCATGCGCCCGGACCTGCCGGAGATTGAGGCGGCCGTCTCACGCGGGGCGGTGCTCACCTCGGAGATGGAGGCGTTTTTCGAGGTCTGCCCCTGCCCCATCGCCGCCGTGACGGGCAGCGACGGCAAGACGACGACCACCACGCTGATCGCCGAATTTCTCCGCGAGGCGGGGTACACCGTCCACCTCGGCGGCAACATCGGCACGCCGCTTTTAGACCGCGCGGGCACGATGCGCCCGGGCGATATCGCCGTTTTGGAGCTGTCGTCCTTCCAGCTGATGACGATGAAAAAAAGCCCGCACATCGCCGTTGTGACGAACATCTCGCCAAACCACCTCGACGTGCACAGGGACATGGAAGAGTACGTCGAGTCCAAGCGCAACATCGTGCGGTACCAGACGGCGGGGGACGTCGCCGTCCTCAACGCCGCCAGCAAGTTATCGCGCGCCTTTGCGGAGGGCGCGGCAGGGCAGGTGCGCTTTTTTAACCGGAAAGGGCCCGTGGAAAACGGCGTCTACACCGACGGGGAGACGATTTTCGAGGCAAAAGGCGGCGAGGCCCGTCCCGTGATGCCCGTCTCGAAAATCCGCCTGCGCGGCGCGCACAACCTGGAAAACTACCTCGCCGCGATTGCCGCCGTGTCGGGCCTTGTGCCATACAAGGCGATGGAGGCGGTCGCGGAGACGTTCGCGGGCGTTGAGCACCGCTGCGAGCTCGTGCGGACGCTCAGGGGCGTTGAGTACTACAACGACTCCATCGCGTCAAGCCCGTCCCGCACCATCGCGGGGCTGCGGGCTTTCGGCAAAAAGGTCATCCTCATCGCCGGCGGCAAGGACAAGGGCATCGACTACGACGAACTCGGCCCCGAGATTATCCGCCACGTCAAGGCCCTCGTCCTCACGGGGATGACGGCGGGGAAAATCCGCGCGGCGGTGGAAAAAGCGCCGGAGTACCGCGGCGAGCCGGTGATTATCGAGAAGGAAGACTTTAAGGAGGCCGTCCTCGCCGCGCACGCTATGGCGCGGGAGGGAGACATCGTCGTGCTCTCGCCGGCGTCCACCTCCTTTGACAAATTCCGCAACTTTGAAGAGCGCGGCAACTATTTTAAGCAAATTGTAAGCGAACTGGAGTAAGAGATATGACGCTTGAGGAACGCATTCTGGCGCTTTCCGCCCTGCCCGGCCCCGCGGGGTTTGAGGAGGGGGCGGCAAAGTGCATTTCCGAGATGCTCGCCGAGGCGGCGGACGAGGTGCGCACGGACGTGATGGGCAACGTCATCGCCGTGCGCCGCTGCGGGAAGGAAAACGCGCGCCGGCTTCTTCTCGACGCGCATTACGATGAAATCGGCTTTGTCGTGACGGGCCACGAGGAAGGCTTTTTGCGCTTTGCCGCCATCGGCGGCGTGGACGCGCGCATGCTGCCGGCGGCGGAGATCCGGATTTTAACGGAGCCAAGCCGCGTCGGCGTCGTCGCGGCGGCGCCGCCGCACGTTCTGGAAAAGGGCGAGTCGGACAAGGCGGTCAAGATGGAAGACCTGTTCATCGACGTGGGCCTGACACAGGAGGAGGCGGAAAAAGCCGTCCCCGTCGGCACGCCGGCGGTCTTTAACGCGCCCGCCCGCGCCTTTGGGGACGGGTATATCTGCGGCAAGGCGCTTGACAACCGCGCAAGCCTTGCCGTCATCATCGAAGTGCTCCGGCGCCTGAAGGACAGGCCCCTCGATGTCGACCTCTTCGTCCTTGCCAGCGCGCAGGAGGAGCTGGGGCGGCGCGGCGCGAAGACGGCGGCGTTTGACATCGCCCCAGACTGGTGCGTCGTGCTCGACGCCGACCACGCCAAAACGCCCGACAACAAGCGCCACGATATGAAAAAGCCCGGCGGCGGCGTCGTCGTCTCCATCGGCCCGAACATGAACAGGAAGCTCACCGACAAGGCAATCCGCCTCGCCAGGGAAAAAGGAATACCGCATCAGATCGGCGTGGAGGCGGGGGACAGCGGCACGAACGCCGCCGCCGTGCAGATTGCGCGGGAGGGCGTGGCCACCGCCCTGCTCGGCATTCCCGTCAAATACATGCACAGCCCCGTCGAGACGCTGGCCCTCTCCGACGCTTTGGCGGCGGCTGACCTGCTTGAGGCGCTTGTCATATCCATCACGGAGGGATACGCCGATGCTTGACCTGATAAAGAGCCTGTGCGCTCTCGACGGCGTGTGCGGGACGGAAGAGCCCGTGGCGGCGTTTATCCGCGCGCACGCGGAAAAGCACGCCGACTCTGTCCGCACCGACGTGATGGGCAACGTCATCGCCTTCAAGAAAGGCGCAAAGACGCCGTCAAAATCCGTTCTTCTCACCGCCCATATCGACGAGGTGGGTCTGATTGTCACGGGCTACACGGACGACGGGTATCTCAAGTTTGACGAGGCGGGCGGCATCGACCGCCGCGTCCTCCTCGGGAAGACGGTCTATATCGGGAAGGACCGCGTCTTCGGCGTCATCGGGACGCGCGCGGTTCACCTCATTGAAGGGAAAGAGCGGGACAAAATCCCCCAGCTTTGGGAGATGTTTATCGACATCGGCGCGAAAGACCGCGACGCGGCCGCGCGGCGCGTCTCCCTCGGCGACACCGCCGTGTTCGGCGGCGAGCCGTTTGATCTGTCGGGGAAGCTCGTCAAGGCCCGCGCGCTGGATGACCGCGTCGGCTGCGCGGTGATGATGAAGCTCATGGAGACGCAGCTGCCCATCGACTGCACCTTCGCGTTTACCGTGCAGGAGGAGGCCGGGACGCGCGGCGCTTTCGGCGCGGCGTTTTCGGTCAGTCCCGACATCGCCCTCGTGATTGAGACGGCCACGTCCGCCGACCTGCCCTCCGTGAGCGCCCACCAGCGCGTCACGCGGCTGGGGCAGGGCGTCGTCATCCCGTTTATGGACCGCGGCACGGTCTACAACCGCGAGCTGTTTTCGATGCTCACCGGCCTTGCGGAAAAGCACAGCATCCCGTGGCAGACGAAAACGCGCATCGCCGGCGGGACGGACGCCGCGGCGGTGCAGCGCACGCGCGGCGGCGTGATGACGGCGGCGGCCGCCGTCCCGGTGCGAAATCTCCACTCGCCGGCGCCCGTCGCCCACTTGGATGACATTGAAAACCTCTATAAACTGTGCGCGCTTTTCTTAAGCGAAATAGGAGAACGATATTAATGGCTTTTAACCTTCGCCCCGAGCTGCTGCGCCTTGCCGGAGAGGCCGAGCGGGACATCGAGAAGCGCTTTGCGGAAATTGACGCTATCGCACTCGAGAACACGCGGCGCGTCCTGGAGGCGTTTCAGAAACATCGCGTGTCCGACAGCTGCCTGACCGGCACGACGGGCTACGGGTACAACGACAAAGGGCGCGACACGCTCGACAAAATTTACGCCGACGTGTTCGGCGCGGAGGCGGCCCTCGTGCGCATCGGGTTTGTAAACGGCACCCACGCCATCACGGCGGCCCTCTTTGCCGGAGTCAAAACGGGGGACGTGATCCTCTCCGTCACCGGAGCGCCGTACGACACACTGCGCGGCGTCATCGGCATCACGGGGGACTACCCCGGCTCGATGCGCGACTACGGCATCGGCTACCGCGAGGTCGGGCTGCTGCCGGACGGGTCGCCCGACTTTGCCGCCATCGAAAAGGCGGCGGCGGACAAGGCGGTCAAGTCTGTCTTTATCCAGCGCTCGCGCGGGTATTCAGACCGCCCGGCGCTCACCGTTGCGCAAATTGGCGAAATTATCGCGTGCGTGCGGAAGGCAAACCCGGGCGCGCACGTCGTCGTGGACAACTGCTACGGCGAGTTTACGGAGACGGCAGAGCCCACCCATGCGGGGGCGGACCTTATCGCCGGCTCCCTCATCAAAAACCCGGGAGGGGGGCTTGCCCCCACGGGCGGTTACGTCGCCGGGCGGCGCGACCTTGTGGAGGCGGCGGCGTACCGCCTGACGTCCCCCGGCATCGGCGGGGAGTGCGGCGCGACGCTGGAGACAAACCGCCTGCTCTATCAGGGCTTTTTCATGGCGCCCCACGTCGTGGCGCAGGCGCTGAAAACGGCCGTTTTCTGCGCGCGGCTTTTGGAGAAGATGGGCTTTGAGTCCTTCCCGAAGTGGGACGCGCCGCGGTCGGACATAATCCAGCACATCGAGCTGGGCAGCCCCGAGCGCGTCAGGCTCTTCTGCCAGGGCATCCAGAGCGGCTCGCCCGTCGACGCCTTCGTGACGCCCGAGCCGTGGGACATGCCGGGGTACGACTGCCCCGTCATCATGGCGGCGGGCGCGTTCGTGCAGGGGTCGTCCATCGAGCTGTCGGCCGACGGGCCGATGGTCCCGCCCTACCGCGTGTACATCCAGGGGGGACTCACCTACGAGGCGGGAAAACTCGGCATCCTTTGCGCGGCAAACAGGCTGCTTGGGTAAATAATCGCCGGCGAGGCGTCATAAGCTTTCATAAGGGAGTGATAGCTATGGCGTTTCGCTGGCTGCGCCGCAGGCGCATATACCTGTCCTACTACATACGGCCGTTGCCCCGGGCGAAAAAGGCCGCCCTCATTGCGCTGCTTTGCCTTGCGATTGTGCTCATCTTCACCGTGATGGTGCTCAACCAGCTGCGGCCTATTATCATGCAGCTGGCGAAATCGAAGGTCAACGAGACGGTCCTGCGCACGATCAACAAGGTCGTCGAGCGCGAAATTACGAAAGGGGCGCTGGAGTATAACAAGCTCATCACGCTCCAAAAGGATATAAACGGGAACATCACCGCGCTGGAGACGAACATGGCGATGGTCAACCGCCTCCAGACGCAGATTTCCCAGGGCATCGTCGACGAGCTGGAAAACTCCATCATCTCCGAGCTGCGCATCCCCATCGGCAGCGCCATCGGCGGGGAGCTGTTTTCCGGCAGAGGGCCGAAGATCACCGTCAAAATCCTGTCGGTCACCTACATCAAAACGAAGCTGGAAAACACCTTCATCGACGCCGGCATCAACCAGACGCGCCACAAGATCATCCTCAACGTCTCGGTGGACGTGGAGGTCTTCGTCCCCGGGCACCGCGACGTGATTGAGACGATTGAGACGCAGGTGGAAGTCGCCGAGACGATTATCGTCGGCCGTGTGCCGAATTTCTATACCGACTTCGGGCAGGGAAGCTAGTCCCGCCCAAACGGAGGAACAGTATGAACGCAAAAGAGGAAATCGAGCGCCTTCGAGCGGAAATTGAAAAGTACAGCCGCGCGTACTACGAGGAGAACACGTCCCTCATCAGCGACTTTGAGTTTGACGCGCTCATGCGCCGCCTCGAGGAGCTTGAGCGGCAGCATCCGGAGCTTGTCACGCCCGACTCGCCGACGCAGAAGGTCGGCGGCCGGGCTTCCGCGGCTTTCGCGCCGGTCCGCCACGAGGTGCCGCTCGAGAGCCTCAACGACGTCTTCTCCTACGACGAGGCCCTCGCCTTCCTGCAGAAGACGCGGGACGCCGCCGGGGCGGCGGGATACGCCGTCGAGCCGAAGGTAGACGGCCTGTCCGTCGCGCTCTACTATGAAAACGGCGTCCTCGCGCGCGGGGCGACGCGGGGCGACGGCGTGACGGGCGAGGACGTGACGCAAAACCTGATGACAATCGCCACACTCCCGAAGCGCCTTTCCGGCGCGCCGGCGCGGCTTGCCGTGCGCGGCGAGGTGTTCATGCCGCGCTCCGTTTTCGAGCAGCTCAACGCCGAGCGCGAGGCGGCGGGGCAGCCGCTTCTTGCCAATCCCCGAAACGCCGCCGCCGGCTCGATGCGCCAGCTCGACCCGCGCGTGACGGCCGAGCGCAAACTCGACATGGTGGTCTTTAACATCCAGTCCGTCAGCGGCATAGCGTTTGAAACGCACATCGAGTCGCTTGACTTCCTGCGCTCGCTCGGGTTTAAGGTCATCGACAGCCGCCTTGTGACGGCGCCGGAGGAGTGCCTCGACGAGATCCGCCGTCTCGGGGAGGAGCGCGAGCGCTTTGAGTTTGACATCGACGGCGCGGTGGTGAAAGTCAACAGCCTCGCCGCGCGTGCCGAGCTGGGGAGCACGTCGAAAGCGCCGCGCTGGGCGGTCGCGTTTAAGTACCCGCCCGAGGAGAAGCCCACCCGCGTCGTGGACATCGTCGTGAGCGTCGGGCGGACGGGCGTCCTCACGCCGAAGGCCGTCGTCGAGCCGGTGCGCCTTGCGGGGACGACGGTGACGAACGCGTCGCTCCACAACGAGGACTACATCCGCGAAAAGGACATCCGCATCGGCGACACGGTGATATTGCGCAAGGCGGGGGAGATTATCCCCGAAGTCGTGGCGGTCGACTTCTCAAAGCGCCCGCCGGACGCCGTGCCGTACAAGTTCCCGGAGACGTGCCCCGAGTGCGGCGGCCCCGTCTCGCGGGACGAGGGCGGAGCGGCGATCCGCTGCCGCGGGGCGGAGTGCCCGGCGCAGCTGCTGCGGAACATCATCCACTTTGCCTCGTCGGCGGGGATGGACATCGAAGGGCTCGGCGAGGCCGTCGTGCAGCAGCTGCTCGACGCGAAGATGATCGCCTCCGCGGCGGACCTGTATTACCTCGACGAGACGAAGCTCAGGGAGCTGCCGCGCTTTGGCGACGTCTCGGCGGCAAAGCTCATCGCCAATATTGAAAAATCAAAGGAAAACGACCTGTGGCGGCTCATATCCGCGCTTGGCATCCAGCAGGTGGGGCAGACGGCGGCAAAGGCCCTCGCGCGCCACTTCGGTTCGATGGACGCGCTGGAAAAGGCGAGCGAGGAGGAGCTCCTTGCCGTCGAGGACATCGGCGCCGTCACGGCGAGGAGCATCCGGCAGTGGTTTGAAAACCCGCAGTCGCAGCACATCCTCAGGCGGCTGCGCGAGGCCGGCGTGAATATGGAAAGCCGCGCACGCTTAACGGACCGGCGCTTTGCGGGGCTCACGTTCGTCCTGACCGGCACGCTCAAAAATTACACCCGCGAGCAGGCGACGGAGGCTATCCAGCAGCGGGGCGGGAAAGTCTCGTCCTCGGTGTCGAAGAAGACGTCCTACGTCGTGGCGGGGGAGGAGGCCGGCTCGAAGCTCACGAAGGCCCAGAGCCTCGGCGTGCCCGTCCTCACGGAGGAGGAGTTTGAGCGGATGCTCTCCGGGCAGCCGCAGTAAGCGCTTATATAGCCTCCGGCAAGCGCGGCGGCAAGCCGTCAGGAGCCGGCGCGCGGGGGTGCTCCGGCGACCTAAGCAAACGGCGCTGCCTGAGGCGGGCGGCGTCCGGGAAACGCCCTTGGGGCGCTGCGCCGCAAGGGAAACGCCAGCTTGAAATCGGGCGGTGGCTATGATACAATCAAAACCCTGGCTGTGCCGATGAGCCTGAGCGGCGGGGCACAGCCAGTACAGCGCGGGCATGATGGAATTGGTAGACATGCGAGATTTAGGTTCTCGTGCCTTTAAGCGTTGGGGTTCGAGTCCCCATGCCCGCATCAAAAGCCCCTGAAACGGCGCGTTTCAGGGGCTTTCTTTTTTGACTTAAGGCAAAAGGAGCGGAAAGCGGCGCGGTGCGTATACCACGATGATCCGCGAGCTTTTTCTTTTTTATATAGAGGCAAAAGAAAGCGGCGCGCTGTGGGTACCGTGGTTTTTCGGCGGCGCGCGGCGCCTTGCCGCGTTATGGCCTGCCGTCCCCTGCGCCCGGCGCGCCTGTTTAGCCGCCTTCCGGGCGGGCACGCGGCGGCAAGCGCGCCATACTCAGGCCGCAGAGGACAAAAGCGGCGCCCCGTTAGACCGGGGCGCCGCGCGGCAGTGTTTACCACCCGTAAATGAACGGCTTCATGCCGTAGATTTTAAAGGTTTTCGGCGTGTAAACGTAGGATACGTCGTTGGCAAGCTTTTGCCGCTTGCCGTCTTTGTAATGGTAGAGCGTTCCCGTATTGCTGCTGTCGCTGAAGTCTTTGAGGAACACGATATCGCCCGCGGACGTGACGCAGAAAGAGTGCACGTCTTCGGAGATTTTATCTGTATTCGCGCCATGGATGAATATCAGGGAGTTGTTCGTATCGAAATACACCACGTTGTCCCCGATAATCTCCGGCCTCGGCAGTTTTTGCACATTGTTGGTGACGAAGTTCCAGTTGACAATCAAATCGTAGCCAGAGTAAACGGGATTTTTACTCAGGAATACGAACCGGTTGTCCACGAACCAGATGCTCAGGATGTCATTGTCGACGTTCGAGTCGAGATGAATGGGCTCGGTGAACCCATCGGCCGCATTATGGACGGCGTACAGGTCGTTGGTCGTCTCACCGTCGACGTACTCGAAGAAGTAGACGGACAACCCGTCCGGGGCGAACAGGACGTAATTGAGGGAGGCGGTGATTTCAAGGGGCGTGAGGTCCGCGCCGAAAACTAAGTACGACTTGACGGGCTGGCTGGGCAAATTGAAAATATAGAAGCCGATGTCGTCGAGGTAGTCAAACTTGTAGTTGCCGACGTTGTCAGCCAAGTCTTCGCTGTAAAAATAATTAAGGTCGGAGAAGCGAAGCGCCGGCCCTGCCGCCGGGAGCGGCCCCCTCGGCGGGCGCTTTCGCCGCGGGGGAGGGCTCAAGGGGCTTTCCGCACTGCTCGCAGAAAGCGGCGCCGGGGACAGCCGGCGCGCCGCACGCGGGGCATGCCGCGTCGATGGACAGCCTCGTCCCGCACGCGTCGCAGAATTTGGCGTTGTCGGGGAGCTTTTTGCTGCAATTAGGGCACGTTTGCACTTGCATTCCTCCTGAGTCGATGATGAAGCCGCCTCCGGGCGTTTTCGGCATTTTCGCCTTAAATGCCCCGGACACGGCAAAAACACAATGAGTAAATTATGGCAAAATTCCGGCGGAGATGTCAACAATTTTGCACCAGTCTGCTGCAAAAAATATACGAGCAATAGAGCGGAAACGATTTTATGACATCTGACGCGGCTTTCAGCCGAAAATGAAAGCTCCCCGCGCTTTAGGCGGGGAGCTTTTCCATATCGTAAAAACGGAAAAGGCGCGCTTTTTCGCGCGCCCCAATCGCTCTTTCTTAGCCGCTTACGCTTCCGCAAGCTCGCCGCGGTTTTGGCTTTGCAGGAAATCGCGCATGGCGTTGAACGTCTTTTCGCTGATGTCGTGCTCGATTTTGCACGCGTCCGCCGAGGCCGTCTCCCTGTCGACGCCGAGGGCCATGAAAAACTCCGTGAGAACCTGATGCCGGTGGAAAATGGCCTCGGCGATGCGGCGGCCCTTTTCCGTGAAGGCGATGTGCCCGTCGCTGTCGACGATGATGCAGGACTGGCTTTTCAGCCGCGCGAGCGCACGGCTGACCGAGGCTTTCGATATGCCCATCTCGTTTGATATGTCCACGGCGCGGACAAGGTTGTTTTTCTTCCCCAAGGCCAGAATGGTCTCCAGATACATCTCGCCGGACTCCTGCATAAGCTCGCACCCCGCTTTCACGTTTTGACCATTATACATTTTCAGGAAATCAAAGTCAAGTATGCCGAGGGTAACTTGTGAAAAAAGAAAATGGGAAAGCCTGAACAAACTGTGCCGCAACGGTTTGAGGCGTTTTGTTGACATTGACAGGCGGAAAAAACGGCAAAATTCTCTTGACAGGTTGCCTGCGGGTAACTATAATGGTCGTGGAAATAAAAAGGCTTGAGTCAGGCGTGATTGTGTGAAGCGAAAGCCGGAAACGGCATCCACACGGCCTGATGTACATAGAGGAGGAAGCAGGAGATGAAAACGCTGCGAGACGTGGCAATCGGCAAGTCGGCGAAAGTCGTCAAGCTCCACGGCGAAGGCGCCGTCCGCCGCAGGATTATGGACATGGGCATCACGCGCGGCGTGGACGTGACCGTCCGCAAGGTCGCGCCGCTGGGAGACCCGATTGAAGTCACCGTCCGCAACTACGAGCTGTCCATCCGCAAAGAGGACGCGGCGATGATTGAAGTGGAATAAGCCGGAAACCGGCGGAAGAGAAGGGGAAATACGTTTCCCCGCCTTTTTACCCCTTGAGTTTGTCTAGGCTAACAGCATTCGGAAAGGAATGGAAGCATGGGAGATATTCGCATTGCGCTCGCGGGCAACCCGAACAGCGGCAAGACGACGCTCTTTAACGCGCTGACGGGTTCCAATCAGTTTGTCGGAAACTGGCCCGGCGTGACCGTTGAAAAGAAAGAGGGCAAGCTGAGAAAGCGCGACGGCGTCATCATAACCGACCTGCCGGGCATCTACTCGCTTTCGCCCTATTCGCTGGAAGAAGTCGTGGCGCGCAACTACCTCGTCGACGAGCGGCCCGACGCGATCCTCAACATCGTCGACGGGACGAACCTCGAGCGCAACCTCTACCTCACCACGCAGCTGACGGAACTGGGCATCCCCGTCGTCGTCGCCATCAACATGATGGACATCGTCCGGAAAAAGGGCGACACCATCAACACAGAGGAGCTCTCCCGGCGGCTCGGGTGCAAGGTGGTGGAGATCTCCGCCCTGAAGGAGACGGGCATCGAGGAGGCGGCGGAGGAGGCCATCCGCGCCGCACAGGGCGGCAGGACGGTCCCGCTGCACACGTTTTCCGGCCCCGTCGAGCACGCCCTCGCGCACATCGAGGAGGCGGTTTTGCACGACCTGCCGGAGGAGCAGCAGCGCTGGTACGCCATCAAGGTCTTCGAGCGGGACGAAAAGGTGCTTGAAAAGCTGAAGATCCCGGAGGACGTCCTGAAACACATCGAAAAGGACATCCAGGCCGTCGAAAAGCTCATGGACGACGACGCCGAGAGCATCATCACCAACGAGCGGTACAATTACATAGAGACCATCGTAAAGGCCGTCTATCAGAAAAAGAACGCCGGCGCGCTGTCCACCTCGGCCAGAATCGACAGGATCGTCACCAGCCGCGTGCTGGGGCTGCCGTTTTTCGCCGCCATCATGTTCCTCGTCTACTGGATTTCCATGGTGGCCGTCGGCGCGAAGGCCACGGACTGGGCAAACGACGGCCTCTTCGGCGACGGGTGGTACCTCTTCGGCATCGGCAGGGGGCAGTACGAAGAGGCCGCCGAAGAATACCGCGACGCGCTCTACGCCGCAAACGCCTTCTACGCGCTTGACGCCGAGGCGGAGGGCTTCGACCCCGGAGAGGCCCTTGCGGAGATGAAAGCGGTGACGGGTCAGACCGGCACGGTTCTCGTCGAGGACGAGGAGACGCTCGCGGCCACGGAGTACACCGTCTACTATGACGCCCTGCCCGATATGCCGCAAGAAGAGCTTCAGGCAAAGAGCATCCTCGGCACGACGTACGTTGAGGCCGTCGCCTACTTCGAGGCAAACGGCTTTGACGCACCCGACCCCAGGGACTTCGGCCCGTGGGTGCCCGGCATCCCGGTGCTCGTGGCGGAAGGGCTTGAGAAGGCCGGCGTGGCCGGATGGCTGTCGGGACTGATTCTCGACGGCATCGTCTCCGGCGTGGGCGCGGTGCTTGGCTTTGTGCCGCAGATGTTCGTGCTGTTCTTCCTGCTGGCCTTCCTTGAGGCGTGCGGCTACATGGCGCGCATCGCCTTCGTGCTCGACCGCCTCTTCCGCAAGTTCGGCCTGTCCGGCAAGTCGTTTATCCCCATGCTCGTCGGCACCGGCTGCGGCGTGCCCGGCATCATGGCCTCCCGCACCATCGAGCACGAGAAGGACCGCCGCATGACGATTATCACCACCACGTTCATGCCGTGCGGCGCGAAAGTGCCCATGATTGCCATGATTGCCGGCGCCGTCTTCGGCGGCAGCGCATGGGTGGCGACATCCGCCTACTTCATCGGCATGGCGGCCATCATTCTCTCGGGGCTCATGCTCAAGAAGACGAAGCCGTTTACCGGCGAAGTCGCGCCCTTCGTCATGGAGCTGCCGGCCTACCACATGCCGACGCTTAAGAACCTGCTTCGCTCGACGTGGGACAGGGGCTGGGCCTTCGTTAAGAAGGCGGGCACGGTAATTCTCCTGTCCACCGTCGTAATCTGGTTCCTCAGCCGCTTCGGCTTCGCGGACGGGCGCTTTGGGATGCTGTCGGACGAGGAGCTGCACCTGTCCATCCTCGCTTATATCGGCGGCGCGATCGCGTGGCTCTTCAAGCCCCTCGGCTGGGGGACGTGGCAGGCGGCCGTGGCGACGCTCACGGGCCTTGCCGCGAAGGAAAACGTCGTCGGCACGCTGGGCGTCCTCTACGGCGGCGGCGAAGGCGGCGTCTACCAGACCATCGCCGCGGCGTTTACGCCCGTCACCGCTTACTCGTTCCTCGTGTTCAACCTCCTGTGCGCGCCCTGCGTGGCGGCGATGGCCGCCATCCGCCGCGAGATGAACAGCGCGAAATGGACGCTCTTTGCCATCGGCTACCAGTGCGTGTTCGCCTACGCGGTCGCGCTCATGATCACCCAGTTCGGCCGCCTCTTTGCCGGCGGCGGCGTCCAGATTGGCGGGCTGATAGCAGCCTGCGCCGTCCTCGCCGTCATCGTGTACATGGCGTTTTTCAAAAAGCAAAGGGAGGCGGGCGCGCCCAAGCTCAGGGCAAACGCATAAGCGCGAATTGGCAGTTGCATTTTTCCGAAAACCGCATTATAAAAAATTACGGTCTCAAAGAGGAGACGCAAGGGTTCGCCTGCGTCTCCTTTTCTTATATTCTGCAATTGCCAAAGCGGCAGGTTGCGAAGCGAGGCGCCGCGCGGCTTGGGATGCGGAAATTGGAAATTCAATTGAGAAGATTGCATCAATGTGCCCTCTTTAGCATTTTGCAACTTGTAGAGAGTATGAAATTCATGCGGCTATGGCGCGCATTACTTGACAAGTATAAGCCGTCGCATTAAAATATTCGACAGAGCTTTTGAAGAAAAAGTGGAAAATTTTGTAAACGGCGGCTTATCATGGCGTCTCTTTTCAAACTTGTAGCCGTCATTTTGTTTTATCTGGGCGTTTTTCCGGTGCGCGCACCGCATGAATACGAGAAGGGTTGATGACTGTTGATCAGAATCGAGGGTGTGAACAAGCACTTTGGAAAGCTCCATGTGCTGAAGAACATAAACCTCCACATCAAGAAGGGTGAGAAGCTCGTCGTCATCGGGCCGTCCGGCTCCGGCAAGAGCACCCTGATCCGGTGCATGAACTTCCTTGAAAAGCCGTCGTCCGGCCGTGTGATTGTCGACGGCGTGGAGCTGACCGCCCCGAAGGCGCCGATTGCGAAAGTCCGCCAGAACGTGGCGATGGTGTTTCAGAGCTTTAACCTCTACCCGCACAAGACCGTTCTGGAGAACCTCACGCTTGCGCCGATCAAGGTGCAGGGCGTCGACAAAAAGCAGGCGGAAGAGTCCGCGCTCATGTACTTAGACCGCGTCGGCCTCCTGAGCAAGGCCCACAATTACCCGACGCAGCTTTCCGGCGGCCAGCAGCAGCGCGTGGCCATCGCGCGGGCGCTGAACATGCACCCGAAGGCCATTTTGTTCGACGAGCCGACGAGCGCGCTTGACCCGGAAATGATCCAGGAGGTGCTCGACGTGATGGTCGGGCTCTCCCATGACAACATCACGATGGTCGTCGTCACGCACGAAATGGGGTTTGCCCGCCAGGTGGCCGATAGGGTCATCTTCATGGACGAGGGCGAAATCATGGAGGAAGGCTCTCCGGAGCACTTCTTTACAAATCCCACGAACGAGCGCACCAAGCTGTTTTTAAGTAAGATACTTAGGTAGCTTCATGAGGCCGCCTTCGGGCCTTGGACGCGCAGCGCGGGCGGCTTTTGGAGAGCCTAATTGTTTGGCACTTCAATTGAGGAAAGGGATGTGAATGAAAATGAAGAAAATGACGAGTATTCTCCTTGCACTGGTTCTTCTGTTTGCTCTTGTCGCCTGCGGCGGCGGAGGCTCGAAGCAGCCGAGCAGCCCCTCGCCGTCTGCCAGCGCGCCCGCGCAAAGCGGCGGAAACGGCGGCAGCCAGCTGCCGGCACAGGTGCAGGCCATCGTTGACCGCGGCGTCCTCCGCGTCGGCGTGAAGGTCGACGTGCCGAACTTCGGCTACCAGAACCCCGACACGGGCGAAGTGGAAGGCCTTGAAATCGACATCGCCAAAGAGCTTGCCAAGAGGCTCCTCGGCGACGAGAACAAGATCACGACCACGGGCGTGACGGCGCAGACGCGCGGCCCGCTGCTCGACAACAACGAAGTGGATATGATCATCGCCACCTTCACCATCACGGAAGAGCGCAAGAAGTCCTACAACTTCACCGAGCCGTATTACACGGACGCCATCGGCTTCCTCGTGAAGAAGGATTCGGGCATCCAGACCATCAAGGACCTTGACGGCAAGACCATCGGCGTGGCGCAGTCGGCCACCACGAAGGACGCCATCATCGAAAAGGCGCAGGAACTGGGCATTACGGTCAACTTCTCCGAGTATGCCAGCTATCCGGAAATCAACGCCGCGCTGGCTTCCGGCCGCGTTGACGCCTTCAGCGTCGACAAGTCCATCCTCCTCGGCTACGTCAACGAAAGCACCATGATCCTTGAGGAAGGCTTCAAGCCGCAGGAGTACGGCATCGCGACGAAGTTTGACAACAAGGACCTCGCCGAGTACGTCAACAACTTCATCGTCGAGATTAAAAACGACGGTACGCTCGACGCCCTTCTTGAAAAGTGGCACCTGAAATAAGGCGTATCACTGACTAAACCGCAGACACGAAAACGGGCTACAAGGCCCGTTTTCAGTGCGCGGAAATAGAAGCGCAGCGGCGTTTTTGAAGCGTGCGCCATGCCGCGCATCTGGCGCGGCATGGCCTCTTTCGGCGTCGGGAGTATTTTTTGAAAGGAAGAGACGGATGTTTTCAGGAAACGGGCCGTTTGCATGGTTCAAATGGGAGGCGCTCTTTACAGACTGGAGGCTTTTCGCCAGCGGGTTTGGCTACACAATCCTGCTTTCAGTCTGCGCCCTGCTTTTGGCGCTGTTTATCGGGATTATCGTCGGCATCTGCTCGACCTCCCAGTCGAAGATCCTACGCGGGATCATGCGGGTGTACGTTGAGTTCTTTCAGAATACGCCGCTGCTCGTCCAAATCTTTGTGCTGTATAACGGCCTGCCGTTTCTCGGCGTCGTGCTGAGCGTGACGACGATTGGCGTTGTGGGCGTCGGCGTCTACCACGGCGCGTACATCGCGGAAGTGGTGCGGTCGGGCATCGGCTCGATTTCGAAGGGACAGCTTGAGGCGGCGTACTCGCAGGGCTTCACGTACTGGCAGGCGATGGCCTACATCATCATCCCGCAGGCCAGGCGCGTGATTATGCCGCCGCTGACGATGCAGGCCGTCAACCTCATCAAGAACACGTCAATGATCGCCATTATCTCCGGCGCGGACATCATCTTCACCGCGAAATCATGGTCGTCTACGAATATGTATTACGGCCCCGCTTTCGTCCTGGCGGGACTGCTCTACTTCATCCTCTGCTTCCCGCTCACGCGCGCGGCTAAGAAAATGGAGCTGAAAGCCCAGGAACACGCGCCGGGGATGATCCGGGAACATGCGGCGTAAATCGTCCGCTTTGACAATAAAACAGCTTTGTATAAGCGGAATCGAGGTTTACAATGGCTGAGATACTGTCGCGTAATAATATGCTCTTCGTTTTAGACGGCCTGAGGGTCACGCTCTATATCTCCGCGCTGTCGATTGCGCTCAGCCTCGTCTTCGGGACGGCGCTCGGCGTCATGCGCAGCCTCACGCGCGGCATCCCGCAGAAAATCGCGGCGGTCTATATCGAAGTAGTCCGCAACATCCCGAACCTGCTGTGGATTTACGTCATCTTCATCGTGTTCCGCCTGAAATCCATCCAGGCCGGCGTCGTGAGCTTTACGATTTTCACCTCGGCGGCGATGGGCGAAATCGTGCGCGGCGGCCTCAACTCCGTCGGCAAGGGCCAGTGGGAGGCGGCGCGCTCGCAGGGCTTCAGCTTCCTGCAGATTCTCCTCTACGTCGTCCTGCCGCAGGCGCTGCGCAACATGGTGCCGGCGCTTGTGTCCCAGTTTGTGACGGTCATCAAGGATACGAGCCTGCTGTGGTCCGTCGTTGCCATTCAGGAGCTTACCGGCAAGGTGACCATCCTCATGGGGCGGTACTACCGGGTGGATCAGGTCTTCGTGCTGTACGCGATTTTGGCACTGATTTACTTTGTCGTCAACTTCGCCATCTCCCAGCTGTCGCGGATGCTCCACAAGCGCTGGGCGTATCAGTAAACGCAGATGCTCCGCAGGCACGGAGCAAGCGCTATAAGGCAATAACGGCAGCCGTACAGACGGCTGCTTTCTTTTTGCCGTTTTCCGATAAATCTTCAGCTTCTCGCGTGCGCTAAGGCGCCGCATCCTTGGAAAACCCGTTTTCTGCGCGCGGGCGGGCGGCGGCTATGCCCCCCGGGTATACTGAGCCGCCAAAGCGCGTCCTGCCCCGCAGCGCGGCGGATGGGCCCGCGGGATAAAGCGCCGCCGCAAGGCTAAAGGCGCGGGTGCAGGCTGCGCATGGCGCGATGCAGAGTGAAAATGCGCCGCACGTTGAATTGGTGTGTTTGGCCAGGTACGACGGACACGTAACATTTGCATTCGATAACAGGAAACGGAAAGACGCCGGACCAAACGGTCCGGCGTCTTTATTGCTGCTGTCTTCAGAGGTTACCTCTGACGGCGTTTGCGGAAGAGTTTCGCGCTCACGGCGGTAATCACGCCGGAGAGGACGAGGAGGATACCGACAAGGCCCAGAAGCGTCGTCGTGGACACGCCGCCCGTCTGCGGGAGCTTATCGACAACGCCGGCGATGTCGGCGTCGTCTCTCTCACCGAGGACTTCGCCTTCATCTTCAGGCGGGGTTACGGGAGGTTCCGTCGGCGGCGGGGTGGGTTCATCCGTCGGAGGAGTGGGCGTAGGAGTCGGAGTAGGAGTTGACGGCGGCGGAGGCGGTGGCGGCGGAGGCGGTGGTGGCGTGGTTCCGAAGGTTACGGTTGCCGAGTCGGAACCGTGGAGGTCCACTTCCCATTCGGAGTAGTGGACGTACACATTGGCCGTGTTATTGACCGGCGAAATATCAGAGTCTTTGAGCGTGTAGCTGTATTTGACAGTGATGACGTTCGTTTCTTCGCCGGGATTCGGCTCATCGCCGTCTTCGGACAGGGCCGCGGGTCTATATGGTAGGTCCAGATCGATGATAATCGTCCCTTCTTCGTCTTCACTCCAATCCACACTGGAGATGACGTAGACGGGATCCTGGCTCGTGACTTCTAGGATAGCGCTCAAGTCACTGATCTTCGAATCTTTTAATGCAATGTAACCGGCATATTCCGGAGCGAAATACTCGATATTCACGGTGTATTCCACAGTGCTGCCCGGGGCGACATGGACCGACTTCTGGCCGTTGACGAGCTTCGTCACGACAATGTCCGGCCAGTCGTATGTGTTGGTGCATTCGACATCCACCGACGCCGCCTCATAGGCAGTGCCCGGCATCGTCCCGGACATCCCAACGTCTTCCACTGTCGTCAAAACGTCGTTGGGGTACCAGGTGTAGGATACGCTGTCCGGCTCATAATCGGGGTCGATCAGCTCAGTGATGATGAACGTCGTGCCGGGCAGGATGTTCGTAAAGGTGACCGAGTTGCCGCCGTATATCTCGAATTCGAATCTGCTCCCAACTGAAGCGTCCGCAGCGCCGGAGGCTGCCAGTGCATATTCGGCAAAGGTCTGGCTTTGCATTTCAACGCCCGCCTGCTCGAACTCTACGATGAAGCTGAATGTATCCGGCTGTTTCCAATACGGGCCTTCGCTGTACTTTACAAGCCTGAGCGTGCCCGGGGTGATGGAGTAGTTGTTCCAGTACGTGACTTTGACTTTGCCTTCTTCCGGAATCACGCCGGAGACGGACAAATCGTCATAGTCTATCTCAGCGCTGGAGGGCGCCTTAATGGACGTGGAACGCGGTTCGGGAACGGAATTATCAGGATCATCCAGGCGCTCCACAACCTTGTAGTATACGCCGCGCGGGATGGGGTAGATGGCCATCACGCCGCTTTGGCCCGGCGTGGCTTCGAGCGTAAAGGTGTAGTGCTGGCCTTCTTCGTCCCATTCAAGGCCATCCGGCGTCAGACCGTCGGGGAATTTGTAAGGAACGAGGCCGGTTGCTGAGATTGAAGCCGCGCTGGCGCTCATGGCCGGCTCTTCGTCCGGCTCTTCGCCCGGCTGGCCATCCGGCTCTTCGCCCTGCTCGCCGCCGGGTTCATTGGCCGGGTCACCGTTCGGCTCTTCGCCCGGCTCGCCGTCAGGCTCTTCACCCTGCTCGTCGCCGGGCACATCGGCCGGGTCACCGTCCGGCTCTTCGCCCTGCTCGCCATCTGTGTTACCGTCCTGTTCGCCGGCCGGGTCGCCGCCGGACGGATCCTCCAGCGACTGGAGCATCAGCTCGGCGTCCGGGTTAGATTCAGTCAGGGTACCGCTTCCTGAGTCTTCTTCGTAGAGATACAGGTCAAGACTTCGGCATAGCCGTCCTCTTCCGTTACGGCATACGTCGTGCCGACGGGGAGATTATTGAAAACAACATAGTCGCCGGCGGCAAGTTCAAATGTGACTTCCTCTTCGATGTCAAGCGCCGCTATTGAGGTGCCATTCCTCATCACATTGCCGGAGACGATGTCCATGTACGCGCCTTCGGGGAATGTAAAATCAACGGTGAACGCGAAGGAATCTTCTATGGGGTCGCCTACAACGTCCTTCGAGATAATGAGAGAGCCGGTCTGGTATGTATTCTTGAAGAGGACTTTTGTATCAGCCGTCAGCGTGCCTCCCGCGGTGTTTCCGGGGTTAAAGCCGCCTGTACCGACCTTATAGCTGGCTGCATAGAGAGCGTTTTCCGTCTCCACAATCGAATACGCCGTTCCGTTCGGGAGGTCTTTGAAAACGACCTTGTCGCAATTGCCGAGGAAGAAAACAGCCTTGCCGTCCGCCCCGATTGTCACCGTTTGGCCGCTGCCGTATTTCCCGGTGGAAGCGTTATACCTATAGAGGAGAGCGGTGACTTTGGAAAGGTCTTTATCCTGCGGAGGCGTGAGGGTGACGGTAAACTCGAACTCCTTATCCGGATCTCCGCCGGCGATCTTTTTCATAATCTCCAGCTTGACATCCGGCGGGGGTGTCGCTTTGAGCTTGATCATGCCCGTGTCGCCGTGGAAGAATGGCGGTTGAGGATTCCTGGAGTCTTTATAGAAATCGTTTTCATCGGCGGGTGTAAAGGTGGCGGTGCACCCTTGGCCGCTCGATTCCGCCAAGGATCTGCTATATGTATCGGACTGGCTGTTGTTTGTATAGTGATAGCCCACACCGGCGTTGCTGCTTAAGACGACGGGGAATTTGATATAGTTATAAAGGCTGAGGTTTTCGAGATCGACTGTTACCGGCGTATCGACCGTTTTGAGCTTTCCGGCGGGAATGGTATAGGTGACCTTTCTGGTGTGGGGGTTGAATTCGACGCTTACGTCGTTGTCTTCATAGAAGAAGACGCCGTCCCCGTCGTCGTCCTTAGCTTCTTTCTCGACGCCATCCAGTGTAAACCTCAGCACGCCGTTGCTTCCCGGATTTGTAATGAGGAAATCATACTGTGGGCCGACATAGTCTACGATGACAAGATTACCATCGATGATGGTGTCCAGAGCGGAGTCCACAGCTGCCTGCAATTCCTTGCCGAGGTCTTCCGCTTTGTCGGCGGCATAACTCTTAACATGATAGTAGACATTTCCGGTCGGCGTGAAGGATGTGGCAGATTTCGCTGAAGTGAGAGCATTGCTAAGCCCGGGGACTTTTGATTCAGAGTGAGTTTCATCAGAAGGGTTGATAACGGCATTCGCGAGGTTTTTGTTGTTAAGCCTGAAGCCGACGGTATAAATCTTCAGACCGGGAATATTCTCGCGGAGCCACTTCGCGTAAAGCAGGGTATGCGCCGCGGAAGTTAAGTCGCCGTCTAACTGCCGCGAATACGGGTTCTGTGATACGTTTGAGTAGTTTAAGTTGCCCATATAGCCTGTAAAGAGGTTAACGCCGCTACCGGGGTTGACGTAGCAGTTGGGAGCGCCGTCCGACATGAGAACGATGACGGGAATGGCGTCCGTGGCGGAGCGGCCCTTAATCAGCTTATATGCTTCAAACAGCGCGCCTTGGATATGCGTTCCCTGGTTGCGATCCAACGATAGGGTTATGGATTCCTTTGAGGAAATCCATGTTTCATTGCCGCTAAATTTGTAGACACTTGCGCTGCGCCCAAACGTGATGACGGCAACCCGGTTACCTGCTGCGCCCGACAGGGCGGTCGAAATTGCTGTATTGGCGGCTGTTCTTAAGCTATTGAGGTAGCCGTCCATGGATTGGGAGACGTCCAGCAGGAAGATGATGTCGTATTTCGTTGTGGATTCCACCGGATTGTTCCCTGCGATGGCTTTTAAGGTGATGTCAAACTGTTCGGGCTGTCCTTCGCCTACTGCTTCCACGAGCTTATCCGTCCAGACTTGGCCGGCTGCAATTGATGACGGTTTGTGGCCGTCGTCGTCATCAATGACACCGTAGTTTTCGTACAGCGCGCCCGGGCCTATAGCGCCGGCTTTCTGGAAAATGACGGTGCCGATGGGGATAAGGGATACCAGCATGACTGCCGACAGGAAAACTGCCAGCAGTTTGGACCGGGTTCGAACTCGCCTCTTACCGATCATGAAGACACACTCCTTTATTTAATGATTAGGACTTAAATCTTAGATATTAAAAAAAAAAGCCGCATGGCATATAAATGCTCATGCGGCCGGACTGCCTTTCTCATTCGTATGAGTTTCAGGCTCCGAAGCTTTGCGTCCCCGCCTTTCGGCGAGTTTGCCAACCCTATTTAATTCTTCTGCGCTAAAGCTGTACTAGGATTATAATGCTTCCGGAAATAGTTGTCAATGAATCTGGTATGTCTGAACAAGAAAAAAGTCGCCATAAAAGTTTGCAAAATCGGCGAAAATTTTGAGATTTCATAACATTTTGTATCGAATATTGCTTTGAATAGCGACGCAATCGGAGGTAAAAAACTGCCAATTTGTGTATATAACACAAAATCCATTTCAAAATTTCGTAGGGGAGCGAAAATTGTAAACTACTGCGCACTGTGGTACTGTTAAGGCACGCGCGGGCACATACCGCCACTAAAAAGGAGAACGGAATGAAAAAAACGACCGTTGTCGCGCTGGTTTTGACGGCACTCGGGCTGATACTCGTCGCTGTAGCGGCTGTTTTAGAGGCGCGCAGCTACCCGTGGCGGCTTCGCCTCGGCCTGCCGGCGCAGGATGCCGCCGCCCTCCCCGAGCCTTCTCCCATCGTACCCGACGAGGAGGAGGCCGTCGTCGTGTACCTGGAGGCCGTGGAGACGCCCGCCGGGCAGCAGGCGGGCGAAGCGCCGGCTGAGATGCCGGACATCCTGCCGGGGGCAGAGGAGGATACCGCCGAAGAAGAAACGCCCGCCGAAAGCGCGCCGGCTCAAAAGCAGTACACCGTCATCGGAACGCTCAAGATCCCGGTGCTCCGCGTCTCGCAGAACATCCTCGAGGGGACGGGGAAGGAGCTCAAATACGGCGTCGGGCGGCTTACGCTCTCGGCCTACCCCGGGCAGAAGGGCAACTGCGTCATCGCGGGACACAGGCCGTACCCGTTCCGGTATCTCGATCTGCTCAACGCGGGGGACATTATCACCATACGCTTTAATGGCGCGACCTATACCTACAGCGTGTATGAGAGCATCGAAGTCCTGCCCACGGAGACGTGGGTCTTGTCGCCCGTCAAAGGGCACCCGTACACGCTCACGCTCATCACCTGCACGCCGTACCTCGTCTCCTCGCACCGCCTTATCGTCCGGGCGGAGCTGACTGAGATTGACGGCGTGCCGTTTGAAGACCCCGATGCGGCCCCGGCGGAAGAAACGAGCGCCCCGCCGGACATCGAAACAGGCGGGGAAGGCGCAGTCGGCGCGGCGCCGGACGGTGAAAAGGGCGGGGAAGATACTGGTGGCGAAAGCGCGCCGACGGACGCTGGCGGCGCGGGCGGTGAGGGCGCGCCCGGCGAAGGTGAAACCGGCGCGGCGCCAGATAGCGGGGAGACCGAAACCACGCCGGGCGCAGAGGGCGGCGCGGCGGACGGCGATGCGCCGGCGCCGGACAGCGCAGCCGGCGGCGCGGAATCGGGCGGCGCGCCGGCGCACGGTTCAGGCGCGGCGGGGAGCGCGGCGCCTGAGGCGGCGGGGTGACAAGGGGGCGTTTTCCGCTATACCCGCAGCCAATGCAAGCTGGGCAGCCGCGGAAGGCGCGGCAGGACAAGTAAGGCGCGTCCGCTGGGGAAGCGGGCATGCCGTTGCCAAAAATGCGATTTGAAAAGCGCGCGCTAAGAGGCGCGGCGCAAAGAAAGACGCGGTGCAGGTTTTGCACCGCGTTTCATTTCGTGGGCGGTCTTGCGCAGAATCGTCATCATGCGCTTTGGGTGAGGATTTCCTCTGAAAGTCAGGTGTACCGAATACGCAGACGTTTCGCTGCGTGCGTGTTCGGCGCGGCTAAGGCAGACGCTGTCGATGCGTTTAGTTCAGGCGGCGCCTGGTGCGTCAGGTTTAGCACAACGACAGGGTGCGAACGGCGTGCGCGGCAGGCGCGGTACGCCGCGCGGCTTGAGTTCCCGGCCATGGTCATCCGGAGCGCATTTTTGCGCCCGCCCGGGCGCGGCAAGGCGCCGGAGCGGGTTCGACGTAGCGCTTTATAGCGGCGTTTGGTGCAAATAATGAGAATTTCGTGAGAAAAATGATAAAAATCCCGAGAAATTTCAAATTTTTTGAAACCAAATATTGACAAAACCATACATATACCGATATAATGTACAGCGTCAAAACATCATTCGAGATTTCATTAAAAAAGTAACACGATAAGGGCAAACCTGTCGAAAGGCAGGGGCGCAAAGCCATAGGGTCTAACCCCAAGAAATTGGGTATGACAGCCGGTTGCCGAAGTTGCTTCGTTTGTTTTTTAAACGAGTCTTTGGCTGACCGGCCGGGGCTCGTATTTATTATGCCTTGGCCGGTCCATCGAGGCGAAATCCGCCGCGCGCCGCGCTGCGTCGAGAGGTTTCCGATGCCCTTTTCGTTGTACGAACGAAAGGGAGACTGGCCATGAAAGCCGTCAAGAGACTGTCCGTTTTGATCCTTATCGCGGCGCTTTTCATCGCTCAAGCCGCCAATGCGTACGCGGCTGACGACGAGGCGGACAAAGCCGCGCAGTTTCGCGCCGAAATCGTCCGGCTCGTCAACGAGGAGCGCGAAAAAGCGGGCCTTCAGCCGCTTGAGGAACACGAGGAGCTTGCGAAGGCGGCTCAGGCGCGCGCGGAAGAGGCGGCCGAGTCGTTTTCCCACACGCGGCCGGACGGCAGGCGCTGGTCGACGGTTTTCGCCGAGTATGAACTCAAATACAAAGCGGCCGGCGAAAACCTCGCGGCGGGATTTAAGACGGCGGCGGCCATGGTGAAAGCGTGGATGAATTCCGACGGCCACAGGGCCAACATCCTCGCCGGCGACTTTACATACATCGGCATCGGGTTTTACGTCCGCGCCGACGGGAGAATCTACGTCGCCCAGCTGTTTTACACGCCGCTTTCATAAAAACTGCTGGCCTGCTTTCTGCGGCCTTAACGGATATAAAGCAGGGCGCGGCGCGCACCCCTTTTATCGGGTGCGCGCCGCACGTTTTTGCGTCATGGAATCAAAGACGCCAAGCGTCGGGACAGAAAACACTTATCGGGTGCGCCGCGCGTTTTTACGTGCGGCGCGTCTTTACCGGAGCTTTCCACCCGAGCCGCGCGCCTTTACTGTGATACGCCGCGTTAGAGAGCGCGGTATCGCGCGCCGCCGCGCGGAAAGACGCGGTCAATATTTTTCAGGTACCGCGGTGAGCGGCGGCGGTATGGCGCGCGCCGCCGTTTTACCCGGAAAAACGCCGCGGCTGCAGCCGCGGCGTTCCGATAAACGGGGCGTTTTTTCTAGAGCTTTCCTGTTTTCTGGTACCGCATGCGCAGGCCGTGGTCGAGGATGCGCTTGCGCAGGCGCAGGCTTTGCGGCGTGACTTCGAGGAGCTCGTCGTCGGCGAGGAACTCAAGGCACTGCTCAAGGCTCATGATTTTCGGCGGAATCAGGCGCAGCGCGTCGTCGCTGCCGGCGGCGCGGAAGTTGGTCAGCTGCTTCTTCTTGCAGACGTTGACGGTGATGTCGCCGGCTTTCGGCGACACGCCCACAATCATCCCGCCGTAGACGGGCGTTCCCGGGCCGATGAACAGCTGACCGCGCTCCTGCGCGCCAAACAGGCCGTACGTCACGGCCTCGCCCGTCTCGAACGCGACAAGAGAGCCGCTTGTCCGGCGCGCGATTTCCCCCTTGTGCGGCTCGTACCGCTCGAACACCGCGCTCATGACGCCTTCGCCGCGCGTGTCCGTGAGGAATTCGCTGCGGTAGCCGAACAGGCCGCGGGACGGGACGAGAAACTGCACGCGCATGCGGCTGCCGATGGGCGTGATGTCGAGCATCTCGCCGCGCCGCGCGCCGAGCTTTTCGATGACGGCGCCGACGCAGTTTTCCGGCACGTCCGCCACAACGCGCTCGACGGGCTCGAGGAGCGTGCCGTCCTCCGCTTTCTGAAAGAGCACGCGGGGCGGGGAGACCTGGAATTCGTACCCTTCGCGGCGCATCGTCTCAATGAGGATGGACAGGTGCATCTCGCCGCGCCCGGCGACGTTGAAGCTGTCGGAGTTGGGAATTTCCGTCACGCGCAGCGACACGTCCCGGAGCGTCTCCTTCATCAGGCGGTCGCGCAGGTTGCGCGTGGTGACGTACTTGCCCTCCCGCCCGGCGAAGGGGCTGTCGTTGACGGAAAAGGTCATCTCAATCGTCGGCGCGGAGATGTGCGCGAAGGGCAGCGGCTCGGGGAAGTCCGGGTCGCAGAGCGTGTCGCCGATGGTGATGTCCGAGATGCCGGACAGGGCGACGATGTCCCCCGCGGAGGCCGACTGCACGGGCTTTCGCGCAAGGCCCTCAAACTCGTAAAGCGCCGTCACCTTCATGCGGCGGGGTTCCGCGCCCGTGTGGCTGTTGACGACCACAACCTCCATGTTCTGCCGCACCGTGCCGCGCTCGATGCGCCCGATGGCGATGCGCCCGACGTAGTCGTTGTAGTCGATGGAGGAGACGAGCATCTGGAAGGGCGCGTCCGCGTCCCGGCTTGGCGCGGGGACGTGGCGGAGGATGGTGTCAAAGAGCGGGATGAGGTTTTTCCCCGCCTCGTCGGGCGAGAGGGAGGCCGTCCCGTTCCGCCCGGAGCAGTAGAGGATGGGGGAGTCGAGCTGCTCGTCCGTCGCGTTGAGCTCAATGAGCAGCTCGAGGACTTCGTCGACGACTTCGCGGATGCGCGCGTCGGGCCGGTCGATCTTGTTGATGACGATGATGATGCGGTGCCCCAGCTCCAGCGCCCGCTGGAGGACGAAGCGCGTCTGCGGCATGGGGCCTTCCGCGGCGTCGACGAGGAGCAGCACGCCGTTGACCATCTTCAGGGTGCGCTCGACTTCGCCTCCGAAGTCGGCGTGGCCCGGCGTGTCGACGATGTTTATTTTCGTGCCGCCGTACATGACGGCGGTGTTCTTCGCCAGTATGGTGATGCCGCGCTCGCGCTCCAGGTCGTTTGAGTCTAAAACGCGCTCGGCGACGACCTGGTTGTCCCGGAAGATGCCCGCCTGCCGGAGCAGCTGGTCAACAAGCGTCGTCTTGCCGTGGTCGACGTGGGCGATGATGGCGACATTTCGGATATCTTTCACAAATACACTTCCCGCTTTTTAGGGTATTGGACGAATATCTATTATACACGCCCTGTCAACATGGGGCAAATTATTTTTATTGGTCGAATTTTAGCAGAAAAATTCGACTACCATTTATCCCGCGTTTAGGATATAATCTATAAGAATAGGGCGGTCTGAGCCGCTTTGGCCTTAATGATAACCGCCTTTGGCGGGTAAAATAGAAAGTGCGAGGAAACAAATGGAATTCTACGAAAAACAGGTGTCATCCGAGCGCGTGTTTTCGGGGCGCGTGATAAACGTCCGGTGCGACATGGTGGAGCTTATCAACGGGAAACACGTCTCGCGGGAGGTCGTGGAGCACCCCGGCGGCGTGGCGATCGTGCCGCTGGCGGAAAACGGGGACGTGCTCATGGTGCGGCAGTACCGCTACTGCGTGTCGGACGAGCTCCTTGAAATCCCCGCGGGCAAGCTGGAGGAAGGGGAAGACCCCTTCGACTGCGCCGTGCGCGAGCTGTCCGAGGAGACGGGGTGCCGGGCCGGGCGCATCGTGCCGCTCGGCGCGATGTACACGTCGCCGGGATTCAGCCGCGAGACGCTGTACATATATCTCGCCACGCAGCTTGAGGAGGGGCAGTGCCACCCCGACGAAGACGAGTTCCTCTCCGTTGTCCGCGTGCCTTTTGAGGAAGTGGTGGACAAAATTATGTCTGGCGAGATTAAGGACGGGAAAACGATCGTCGGCATTCTCAAGGCGAAGGTTTTCCTTGGAAAATGACAGTCGGAGGTTTGCCATGTCGAAGACAATCCTTGTGGTGGACGACGAAAAGGCGATTGTGGACGTGCTCACGTTCAACCTGAAAAAGGAAGGGTACGACGTCATCGCCGCGTACGACGGGGAGTCGGCCCTCGAGGCCGCCGCCAGAAAGCCCGATCTCATCCTGCTTGACGTCATGCTCCCGAAGCTGTCCGGCTTCGACGTGTGCCGCGAAATCCGCAAGACCGATATTTTCACGCCCATCATCATGCTCACCGCCCGCGCGGAGGAGACGGACAAGGTCCTCGGCCTTGAGATCGGGGCGGACGACTACATCACAAAGCCCTTTGCCATCCGCGAGGTGCTCGCCCGCGTCAAGGCGAACATCCGCCGCACGAGCCTGACGGCGCCCGCCGAGAGCGCGCCGGCGCAGTCGGGCATCGTCGTGGACATGGAGCGGTACGACGTCTGGGTCAACGGCAAACGCGCCGACCTCACGCAGCGCGAGTTTGACCTGCTGCGCTTCCTCGCCGCCCACCCGGGCAAGGTGTTCTCGCGGGAGGAGCTGCTCCGCGAAGTGTGGCAGTACGACTATCTCGGCGACCTGCGGGCCGTGGACGTCGCCGTGCGCCGGCTGCGCGAGAAAGTCGAGGAAGACCCGGCCAGGCCCGTGCACATCCTCACAAAGCGCGGCGTGGGCTACTACTTCGAGCCGTAACGGCGCGCCATTGGCCACCTGAAGCGCCGGGAAAGGGTAAACGAAATGAAAAACAAGCTGCAGTGGAAATTTGTTTTCATCATGCTGCTGCTGATTCTTATTCTCATGACCGTCGTGTGCGTCTTCCTCATTCAGGGCGTGCAGCGGTTTTACTCCGACGCCTTTTTCAGCCAGATGGAGAAGGTGTTCACGGACAAGCTCCTGTTCGGGGAGCTGACCGCCGCCCTGGGCGCGGAGGACCCCGTCGCCAAAATCCAGGAGGTGCTGGACGCCTACCAGGGCCGCCTCGGGATTAATACCGACACGCGCAACTATTACATCCTCGACGGGACGGCCGGCGCCGTCCTCGCGACGTCCGCCGCCGGCGAGACGGGGCGGCTGGAGATGACGCCGAACATCCTTCAGGCGCTCGGCGGCACGTCCGCCTTCGGCGGCAGCGCCACCGCAGACTATATGGATATCGCCGTCCCCCTCGCGGGAGAAGGGGGCGGCGTCGAGTACATCGTGTACATCCGCGACAACCGCCAGACGGTGCGGGATCTGACGGTCTCGCTCGTGTCGCTGATTATGGAGGCCGTGGGCGTGGGCTTTGTCATCGCCGTCGCGCTCGCGCTCATCCTCGCCAGGACGCTCCTCAATCCGATTCTCGGCATGACGAAGGCGGCGGAGGCCATCGCCGGCGGCGACTTCTCAAAGAAGCTGAGTGTGGAGGCGGACGACGAAATCGGCATCCTCGCCGAGACGTTTAACAACATGGCCAGCCAGCTGCAGGCGACGATGGAGGAAATCCGCCGCTCGGAGGCGCTGCGGCGCGAGTTCGTCGCCAACGTCTCCCACGAGCTGCGCACGCCGCTGACAAGCATCCGCAGCTACGCGGAGACGCTCACGGAAAACCCCGACATGGAGAAGGAGACGGAAATGAACTTTCTCCATGTTATTTTAAATGAAAGCGACCGCATGACGAAAATCGTGCAGGACCTTCTGGAGCTGTCGCGCTTTGACGCGGGCAGCGTCCAGTTCAATTTCGAGCGGTTCTCCCTTGCCAAATCCATCGAGGACGTGCGCGACGCCGTCAAGCTCGAGTGCGCCGCGCGCGGGCACACGATGACCGTGCACACCCCCGAAGACCTGCCCGACATCGTGGGCGACCGGGCGCGCATCGAGCAGGTGCTCATCAACATCGTGACAAACGCCATCAAATACACGCCCGACGGCGGCCAGATCGACATCACAAGCGGCAGCTCTGACGGCTTCGTCTGGGTGGCGATTAAGGACACGGGCATCGGCATCCCCGAAGAGGACATCCCGCGCCTGTTTGACCGCTTCTACCGCGTAGACAAGGCGCGCTCGCGCGAGTCGGGCGGGACGGGGCTGGGGCTGTCCATCGCCCTTGAGATTATCCAGCGGCACGGCGGCGCCATCGACGTTCAAAGCGCCGTGGGCGAGGGGACGACGGTGACCGTCCGATTGCCGATTGAGCCGAAGGCGCACCCCGGCGACAAAAACGGGGGCGCCCGGCATCACGCGATTGAGGAATAGGCCGTGAAGACTTCAAACCGCACATCGGAGCGCGTGAAAAACGCGGTGATCGTCCTGCTTCTCATCAGCGCCGTCCTGACCGGATGGGCCTCGCGCCTGTTCGGAAACTCTCAGGCGCGCCCGCTTGCGGCCCTCGTCGGCCTGTACGACAAACTCACCGCCTCCTCCGGCGGCGCCGCCGCCGAGCGGTTTACCGAGGCGGCAAGGCCCTGGACGGTTGTGATTACAAACGGCGCGGGCGGGCGCTATGGCGTGCGCTACGACACCCGCGAGCGGGACGCCATCTACGGGCGCACGAGCGGGCTGTTGGGCGAGGCGCTCGGCTCGGCCGGCGAACCTGTCAAAATCCCGCGCGAGCGCTGGCAGTCCGCCCTGGGCGGCGCGGGCATCTATTACGAATACGCCCTGCCGGTAAGGCTCGCCATCCTCGGCGGGTGGTTCGGCGCGCGCGTGGAGGGCATCTGGAGGGAAACGCCCGTCCGGCGCATCGCCATCGTGAGGGGAAAAGACGCCGGGGTGCTGCTCTATCAGGACGCCGAGACGGGCGACTTCTTCGAGGCGAAGACGGCGGAAATTTCGGGCCTTGAGTCCGTCGTGGACCTTTACGGCGGCAACGGTGCCCTCTTTGCCTTCGAGCGCGGTCTGCCGCTCGGGGACGGGTGCGCCGTCCTCTTTGACGGGGCGAACGTCCACCCGGTGGTGGAGGCGCTCTCCCCCTTGGAGGACGAGGACAAGCTCGTGAGCGTGCTCAACACGCTCGGTGTGAGCGAGCACCTCAAATACAGCTACATCGACAGAGACGGCGCGCGCGTCTACGTCGAGCAGAGCGCAACCATCAGCGTCTCGCCAAGCGGAATTGTGCACTACCGCGTCGACGAGCGCACCGCGCCCGCCGACACGCGGCTGGACGAGGCCGCGGCCATTGAGCTGGCGCGGGACATCGTCGCCAGGACCGCGGGGCTTTACTGCGGCGAGGCGGACGTCTCCCTCTCCGGCGCGCGGGCGGCGTCCTACGGCGTCTGGGAAGTGGAGTTTGTCTACACCATCGCCGGCGGGCGGATTGACGCGTCCCTCGGCGTTCCGGCCGCGCGCGTTGTCATCACGGGCGCCGAGATCACGGAGCTTGAGCTGTACTTCAGGACGTACCACACCGCATCCGCGACCGTGGAGCTTTTGCCGGAGGTGCTCTCCGCCGCCGCGGCGGGCGGGATGTGCCGCCTTGTGTATGTCGACTCCGGCGGCGTGACGATTGAGCCGGTGTGGATGGTCTGGCCGGAGGGCGCGGCATGAGCACGAAGACAACGAACATCAAAAATATCGTCATCGCCGCGCTGGCCGCGATAAACGTCCTGTTCATCTCCTTCATCGTGATAAACGGCATAAGCGAGCGGCGCGAGCGGGCGCAGGTCGCCCGCGACCTGACGGCCGTCCTCGCCCGAAACGGCGTGACGCTCTCCGAAGGGGCCATAAAAGACTTTACCGCCCCGGAGCAGGCCATCGTCGAGCGGGACCGCTCCGAGGAAAAGGCGTTTACCGATATGCTCTGCGGCGAGACGACGATTACGGAGGGCGGCGGCAACATCCTGCACTACACGGGCGAGCGGGGGCGCGCCGTCTTCCAGAGCGGCGGCAGCTTCAGCGTGGTCTTAAACCCCGCCAAGGGCGCGCTGCCGACGGAAAACGCGGAGGAGACGACGCGCACATACCTTAAAAAGCTCGGCGTGCCCGCGAAGGTGTTCCGCATCGTGCTGACGGGACAGCGGCAGTCCGTTCTCGCGCGGTACCAGTGGAAGGGGAGCGCGATTTTCAACTGCGTCGTGTCGTTTACCTACGACGGCGGCGTTTTGACGGAGGTCTCGGGGAAGCGCGTCTCGTCCGTCCGCGCGGGGGAGGACAGCGAAGGGGCGCACCTCGTCTCGACGGCGGCGCTCGGCTTCCTCCGGGCGGTGCTGGACGGGCGCGTTCAGTGCTCCGCCATTACCTCGATTGAGGCGGGGTATCTGTACGTGGCCGTCTCCGCCTTCGGGGAGGGCGAGCTGCACCCGGCGTGGGCCTTTACCACCGACACGGGCGTCTATTATTACGACGCCGTGACAGGCATGATCGAGTCCGGCATGTAACGAAATGGTAATTTTAACAAATAAAACGCTGGAAATAAGTGAAAATCATGGCACGGTTGCAAAAAAAAATCATGTAGTGTATAATGAAGCGAAAATTTCTGTAACATTCGGGTAATACTTTTTGTGTCGGTTCTGTTACACAGAGTATTATCACAGCCTAAAGAGGGTGGGCCCATGACAAAATATGTCATCAACGGCGGAAGGCCGCTGACCGGCACGGTGACAATCAGCGGCGCGAAGAACGCCGCCGTTGCGATAATCCCCGCAGCGCTGCTGGTTGACGGCGTATGCCGTATTGAAAATATTCCTGAAATCTCAGACGTAACGATGCTCCTGAACATCATGGAGCAGATTGGCGCGGAGGTCAGAGTCGTAAACCGGCACACGATCGACATCGACTCCTCGCGCGTGCAGACGACGGACGCCACGTTCAGCCTCATGCGGCGCATCCGCGCGTCGTACTACCTCATCGGCGCGCTGCTCGGGCGGTTCGGCCGGGCCAACGTCGCCATGCCGGGCGGCTGCAATTTCGGCGGCGTGCGCCCCATCGACCAGCACATCAAGGGCTTTACCGCCATGGGCGCGACGGTGAATGTGCAAAACGGCATCGTCATGGCCCACACGCCGAACGGGCGCGTGAAGGGCGCGACGATCTATCTCGACGTCGTCTCCGTCGGCGCGACGGTGAACATCATGCTCACCGCCACCCTCGCCGAAGGGCGCACGGTGATTGAAAACGCCGCCCGCGAGCCGCACATCGTCGACCTCGCCAACTTCCTCAACTCCATGGGCGCGGACATCCGCGGCGCGGGCACGAACGTGATTAAAATCCGCGGCGTGAAGAAGCTGCGCGGCGGTTTTTACTCCATCATCCCCGATCAGATCGAGGCCGGCACGTATATGGCGGCCGTGGCCGCGACGGGCGGCGAGGTGCTCATCCGCAACGTCATCCCGAAGCACCTCGACTGCATCTCCAGCAAGATGCGGGAGATGGGCGTGGAAATCGAAGACTACGCCGACTCCGTTCTCGTGCGGCGGACAGGCCCGCTCATGCGGACGAACGTGAAGACAATGCCGTACCCCGGGTTCCCGACGGACATGCAGCCGCAGATTTCAACGGTGCTGTGCCTGGCGGAGGGGACGAGCGTCGTCACCGAAGGCGTCTGGGACAACCGCTTCAAATACGTCGACGAGCTCATGCGCATGGGCGGCAGGATTCACGTCTCGGGGCGGACGGCCGTCATCGAAGGCGTCGAGCGCCTGACGGGCGCGTGCGTGAAAGCGACGGACCTGCGCGCCGGGGCTGCCCTCGTCATCGCGGGGCTGTCGGCCGTCGGGCGGACGGAAGTGGAGGGCGTGCACTACATCGAACGGGGTTACGAAAACTTCGTCGGGAAGCTCAAAGCCCTCGGCGCCGACATCGACAGCATCACCGTCCCGGACGACGGCATGGCCGAGCGGGAAGCCGTCTGACTCTCCTTACCCTGCGCGCCGATAAAACGCGCAGGGTATCATTGCGTTTATGGACGTTAGCATTTTTTTGCCCGGAAAGGATATCTATGAAAATCTGCACGCTTGCCAGCTCGTCTTCCGGAAACTGCGCGCTTATCTCGCACGGGAAGACGCACATCTTAATCGACGCGGGCATCTCCCTCCGCCGCATCACGAAAAGCCTTAAGGCCCTCGGCGTCGCGCCCGGCGAGCTTGCGGCCGTCCTCGTCACGCACGAGCACACCGACCACATCAGCGGGATTAAGATGCTCGTCAAGTACCACGCCGTCCCCATCTTCGCGACGGAGGGCGCTGCGGCGGGCATCTTAGAGTGCGTGCCGGAGGCCGAGCCGCTCATCCGCCGCATCCGCGCCGGCGCCGGCTTTTCCGTCGGGGAGATGGACGTCTTAAGCTTTCGCACGCCGCACGACACGCCGGAGAGCGTGGGCTACCGCTTTTACGCGGGCGGCAGGACGCTCGCCTTCGCCACCGACTGCGGGTGCTTAACAAAGGAGCTCGTCGACGGGACGCGGGGAGCGGACCTTGCCGTCATCGAGGCCAACCACGACGTGGAAATGCTCAAAAACGGCCGCTACCCCGAATTTCTCAAGCGCCGCGTCCTGTCAAGCCGCGGGCACCTGTCCAACGACGACTGCGGCAGGCTCGCCGTCCTCCTGGGGCAGGCGGGGACGCGGCAGGTCGTGCTCGCGCACCTGAGCCGTGAGAACAACACCCCGCAGGCGGCGCACGACACCGTCGCGGCGGCGCTGCGGGGAGCCGGCGCGGAGGCGGGGGACGTGCAAATCGGCCTTGCCCCGCCGGACGACTTAGGCTGCGTGTACATACTCTAAAGGGAAGACGTCTATGCTGCATATAAGGCTTGTGTGCGTCGGCAAGCTCAGGGAAAAGCACTTTGCCGACGCAGCAAAGGAGTACTTAAAGCGCCTGTCCGGCTCGTGCAAAATTGAAATGGAGGAAGTACCGGAAGCGCGCCTGCCGCAAAACCCCTCGGCGGCGGAAATTGACGCGGCGCTCAAGGCGGAAGCGGCGGCCATCGAAAGCCGCCTCATTCCGGGCGGGGCGGTTATCGCCCTGTGTATTGAAGGCGAGCAGCTTGACAGCGCCGCCTTTTCACGCCTCCTTGAGGCGGCGATGGCGTCCGGCAGGCCGAAGATGTCGTTTGTCATCGGCAGTTCCTACGGGCTGCACGAGTCGGTCAAGAAGCGGGCGGACACGCGCCTTTCCATGTCCCGCATGACGTTCCCGCACCAGCTGGCGCGGATTATGCTGCTCGAGCAGCTCTACCGCGGGTTTAGCATCATAGAGGGCGGGAAATACCATAAATAAACCGAATGGTTTGGAGGTTTAATATGGGGCTGTTCGGATTTGAGCGGAGAAAAAAGAAGAGACTTAAGGAGATCTGGCCGAAAAACGAGGACGGGACGGACGTCCCTCCCGCTTTTCTGACGCATACAGGCGGCTCCCCGATGGACGAGCAGATTGTGCTGTCCATGCTCGAGGCGTACGGCATTCCGGCCGTGACGCGGTACCCGGGCGACGGGGCTTTCGGGAAAGTGGTGCTCGGCGCCTCGGGCTGGGGCGTGGACATCTACGTGCCGGAGACGATGCTGGCAGACGCCAGGGCGCTTTTGGCCGCCGAGGCCGACGAGCCCGATGGCGGGGAGGCGGACGGCAATGGGCTATAGGCAGCTGTACGACCGCTGGCTGGGCAGCGCGGCCCTCACGGACGAGGAGCGGCGGGAGCTTGAGGCGCTCTCGGGCCAGGAGGCGGAGATTGAAAGCCGCTTTTTAGGGCCGCTTGAGTTTGGCACCGCCGGGTTGCGGGGCGTCATGGGGCTCGGGCTGTTTCGCATGAACAGATACGTCGTGCGCCACGCCACGCAGGCGTTTGCGCAGGTCATACTCCGGGAGAGCGGGGGAGACGCGTCCGCCGCCGTGTGCTACGACTGCCGCGCCCACAGCGCCGAGTTTGCGCGGGAGACGGCGTGCGTCCTCGCGGCAAACGGCATCCGCGTGCGGCTTTTTGAGGCGATGCGCCCGACGCCGGAGCTTTCGTTTGCCATCCGGCACTACGGGCTGACGGCGGGCGTGAACATCACCGCCAGCCACAACCCGAAGGAGTACAACGGCTACAAGGTCTACTGGTCCGACGGGGCGCAGCTTCCGCCGGAAAAGGCCGCGGCCATCGCCGCCGTCATGGCGGAAAACGACGTGTTTGACTCCGTTAAAACCATGGACTACGACGAGGCCGTCCGAAAAGGCCTTATCACCCTCATGGGCGAAGAGACGGACGCGGCGTTTCTTCGGTGCGTCATGGCCGAGTCGGTGGACGGCGGCGCGGTGAAAAACGTCGCCGGCACGTTTAAGATGGTCTACACCCCGTTTCACGGGACGGGTTACCGCCTTGTGCCGCATGTCCTGCGGGAGCTTGGCGTGGGGCACCTTTACTGCGTGGAGGAGCAGATGACGCCGGACGGGAGCTTCCCGACGGTCGCCTCGCCCAACCCCGAAAACCCCGAGAGCTTTGCCCTCGCCATCGAATATGCCGACCGATACGGGGCCGACTTCATCCTCGGCACCGACCCGGACGCCGACCGCGTCGGCATCCTCGTGCGCGACAAAAACGGCGCGTTCCGCCCCATAACGGGCAACCAGACGGGCGTGCTGCTCCTTGACTACCTCATCGCGGCGAAAAAGCGCGCCGGAACATTGCCGGAGCGGCCCGTGGCGCTGAAAACCATCGTCACGACGGAGCTGGCGCGGAAAATCGCCGAGGCAAACGGCGTCAAATGCATCGACACCTTCACGGGCTTTAAGTTCATGGCGGAAAAAAAGAACGCCCTCGAGGCGGCAGGCGAGGGGAAGGTCTTTTTCGCCTACGAGGAGTCTTACGGCTACATGATCGGCGACTTCGTGCGCGATAAGGACGCCGTGACCGCCTCGCTGCTTCTCACGGAAATGGCGGCGTGGTACGCCGGGCGGGGCATGACGCTCCTCGACGCGCTCGAGGCCATCTACGAAAAATACGGCCGCTTCGCGGAAAAGACGTTGAGCCTCATGATGCCGGGCGTCAAAGGCATGGCGAACATGAAAGCGCTCATGGACGGCCTGCGCGCGACACCCCCTGCGCAGATTGAAGGTACGGAGGTTCAGTCCGTCACGGACTATTTAAGCGGCGAGAAGTCCGAAGGAGGGCGCTCAGAGCCGATTGAGCTGAAAGGCTCCAACGTCCTGCGGTTTGAGCTGGTTGGCGGCACGTCCGTCATCGTCCGCCCCTCGGGGACGGAGCCGAAGGTGAAGGTCTACATCCTCACCCGCGGCGAGACGGCGGCAGAGTGCGACGAAAAAATCGCGCGCATTACGCGCTGGGCGCAGGCCCTTGCCGACCGGTATAACGTCTAAAGCCGCTGCATGCCGGGAAAGCGCGCCGCGCGGCGAAAGCGCGGCCTTTCGCGACAAATAAAACCCGTCGCCTGCGGCGGTTGACCCATACGCCGCGCAAAACTGCCATTCACGGCGATGAGCCGCCGCGGGATGGGAAATCCGCCGATTGCGCCGACGGACCCGTTCGCGGCGCAAGATTTGCCCGGCGAAGAGCCGCCGCGGGGAAAAAACGCCCACCGCGCAAACAAAACTTAAAACAAAAACACCCGCCCGTTTTGCCGGGCGGGTGCGCGCGTTTTTGCGGCATTTTTTGTTTTTTGAGCGGCGCGCGGGGTTCCGCAGAGCCTTTTATGCAAATCGTGGAGCGGTTTTTTGGACAAAAACAAAAAATCAGCAAAAAAGACAGGCTTTTCTGCTGATTTATGCTTGACATTTTTATGCATATTAGTTAAAATGAATTGCTATATGCAAAAGTAAGCGGTCTTTCCCGGCCGCTTGTTTTTCTCAGTTTACCACAATGTCCGGAAAAATCAAAGGGGAAACTGATAAATATCGACAACCTATCCGGGTGTATCGTTTCTGTAAAACAATCCATCCGCACGGTGAAGACAGGGAACTATACAAACAGAGGAGTGAACTGAATGCCGAAAGACGTGGCGTACGGCAAGACAATCCGCAAGAGCTTTGCCAAGTCGGAAGAAATCATGGACATGCCGAATCTTCTGGAGATTCAGAAGGATTCGTACAAGTGGTTTCTCGAAAAGGGACTGCGGGAAGTGTTCAACGACGTTTCGGCTATTACCGACTACACAGGCAACCTCGAACTGACCTTCATCGATTACAGCATCGACGAAAAACCGAAGTATTCCGTCGAGGAGTGCAAGGCGCGCGACGCGACGTACGCCGCGCCGCTGAAGGTGCGGGTTCGCCTGCGCAACAAGGAAACGGAAGAGATCAAGGAGCAGGAAATCTTCATGGGCGATTTCCCGCTCATGACGGAAGCCGGAACCTTCATCATCAACGGCGCCGAGCGCGTTGTCGTCTCGCAGATTGTCCGTTCGCCGAGCGTCTATTTCGATAAGGATTTCGACAGGCGGACGAACATCGGCATCTACACCGCGACGGTCATCCCCTACAGGGGCGCCTGGCTTGAGTATGAGACGGACGCGTCCGAGACGTTCTACGTCCGTGTGGATAAAAACAGGAAGCTGCCGATTACGGTGCTGCTGCGCGCCGTCGGCCGGCCGGTTCCGGAAAAGATGCACACGTGGCTTTCCATCCCGGGGGCCGAAGCCGGCGCGGAGACGTCGGAGCAGCTCAAGATAGTCTTCGGCGACGACGAGCGCATCAACGCCACGCTCGACCGCGACACCTGCCGCAACAGGGAAGAGGCGCTCATCGAGCTGTACAAGCGCCTGCGCCCCGGCGACCCGCCGACGGTCGACAGCGCCGAAGCGCTGCTCAACAACCTCTTCTTCGACCCCCGCCGGTACGACATCTCCGCCGTCGGCCGCTACAAGTTCAACAAGAAGCTCGCCCTGTGGCCGCGCATCGCGGGGCGGACGCTCACGCGCCCCGTCGCGGACCCGATGACGGGCGAAATCCTCGCCGAAGCAGGCGAGACGCTCACGCGCGAGCGCGCCATCGAGCTTGAAAACAAGGGCGTCGTCGACGCGTGGGTGCAGGCGGACGCGCGCGAAGTGCGCGTGTTCTCAAACGGCATGGTGCCGCTTGAGGGCTTTGTGGACTTTAATCCCGAGGAGCTCGGCATCAAGGAGCGCGTGCGCTTTGTGGTGCTGCGCCACCTCCTGGAGCAGTATAACGGCGAGGAGCTGAAAGAGGCCGTAAAGCGCCACATCGACGACCTCATTCCGCGCCACATCATTGCCGACGATATCTTCGCCTCCGTCAATTACCTCAACAACCTCGCGCACGGCATCGGCAGGAAGGACGACATCGACCACCTCGGAAACCGCAGGCTGCGCTGCGTGGGCGAGCTGCTGCAAAACCAGTTCCGCGTGGGCTTTTCCCGCATGGAGCGCGTCATCCGCGAGCGCATGACGCTGCAGGACCTCGACATTATCACGCCGCAGTCGCTCATCAACATCCGCCCGGTCACTGCGGCGATCAAGGAATTCTTCGGCTCTTCGCCGCTGTCGCAGTTTATGGACCAGACAAACCCGCTCGCGGAGCTGACGCACAAGCGCCGCCTCTCGGCGCTCGGCCCGGGCGGCCTGTCCCGCGAGCGCGCCAGCTTCGACGTGCGCGACGTCCACTACAGCCACTACGGCCGCATGTGCCCCATCGAGACGCCGGAAGGCCCGAACATCGGTCTGATTTCGTACCTCGCGTCGTACGCGCGCGTCAACGAGTACGGCTTTATCATCGCGCCCTACCGCAAGGTGGACGGCGCGACCGGCCGCGTGACGGATGAAGTCGAGTACCTCACGGCCGACCAGGAAGACGAATACTTTATCGCGCAGGCGACGGAGCCCCTCGACGAGGAAGGGCGCTTTGTCAACCAGCGCATCACCTGCCGCCACGGCGACGAAATCGTCGAGGTTGACCGCGAGCGCGTCAATTACGTGGACATCTCCCCGCGCATGATGGTCTCCGTGGCCACGGCGATGATCCCGTTCCTCGAAAACGACGACGCCAACCGCGCGCTCATGGGCGCCAACATGCAGCGCCAGGCCGTTCCGCTGCTCACGACGGAACCGCCCATCGTGGCCACCGGCATCGAGCACAAGTGCGCCATCGACTCAAACGTCTGCGTCATCGCCGAGGGCGACGGCGTCGTCAAGAGCGTCTCCGCCACGCGCATTACCGTCAAGTACGACAGCGGCGAGACGAAAGACTACTTCCTCACGAAATTTGCCCGCTCCAACCAGGGCACCTGCATCAACCAGCGCCCCATCGTCAACGTGGGCGACCGCGTCACGAAAGGCGACATTCTCGCCGACGGCCCCTCCACCTCCCAGGGCGAAATTGCCCTCGGCAAGAACGTCCTCGTGGGCTTCATGACGTGGGAAGGCTATAACTACGAGGACGCCATCCTAATCAACGAGCGCCTTGCCATGGACGACGTGTTCACGTCCATCCACATCGAAGAGTACGAAATTGAGGCGCGCGACACGAAGCTCGGCCCCGAGGAAATCACGCGCGACATCCCCGGCGTCGGCGAAGACGCCCTCAGATACCTCGACGAGCGCGGCATCATCTGCATCGGCGCGGAGGTGCACGCGGGCGACATCCTCGTCGGCAAGGTCACGCCGAAGGGCGAGACGGACCTGACAGCCGAGGAGAGACTGCTGCGCGCCATCTTCGGCGAAAAGGCGCGCGAGGTGCGCGACACGTCCCTCAAAGTGCCGCACGGCGAGAGCGGCATCGTCGTGGACGTCAAGGTCTTCACGCGGGAAAACGGCGACGAGCTCGCCCCCGGCGTGAACATGGTCGTGCGCTGCTACGTCGCGCAGAAGAGAAAAATCAGCGTCGGCGACAAGATGGCCGGCCGCCACGGAAACAAGGGCGTCGTTTCCCGCATCCTGCCGCAGGAAGACATGCCCTACCTGCCGGACGGCACGCCGCTTGACATCGTCTTAAACCCGCTCGGCGTCCCCTCCCGTATGAACATCGGGCAGGTACTCGAGGTTCACCTCGGCTACGCCGCGAAAGCCCTCGGCTGGAAAGTCGCCACGCCCGTCTTCAACGGCGCGACGGAGGAGGACATCCGCGAGGCGCTCCGTCTTGCCGGATTGCGGGAAGACGGCAAGAGCATCCTGTACGACGGGCGGACGGGCGAGCCGTTCGACAACCCCGTCACCGTCGGGTATGTCTACTTCCTCAAGCTGCACCACCTCGTCGACGATAAAATCCACGCGCGGTCGACGGGCCCGTACAGCCTCGTCACGCAGCAGCCGCTCGGCGGCAAGGCGCAGTTCGGCGGCCAGCGCTTCGGCGAAATGGAAGTCTGGGCGCTGGAGGCCTACGGCGCGGCGTACACGCTGCAGGAGATCCTCACGGTCAAGTCGGACGACGTCACCGGCCGCGTCAAGACGTACGAGGCCATCGTCAAGGGGCACAACATCCCCAAGCCCGGCGTGCCCGAGTCGTTCAAGGTTCTCGTCAAGGAGCTGCAGTCGCTGTGCCTTGACGTGCGCGTGCTCGACGAAAACGGCAACAAGATCGATCTGAAGATGGACGACGATGACGAGGACTTCCGCGACCATATCCGCAACAGCGTCTATCAGACCGACGATGCGGAGCTGCTCGAAAGCGGCTACTCGATTGAAGAGACCGGCGAGCCGGAGGACGAGGAGTTCAATCTGGAGGAAGAGGAAGACGAGCTCGACATCGTGCTCGACGACGAAGATCTCGAAGCCGGTGTCGACGACGACGCGTTCTTCAGTTTTTCGGATGATGAGGAGGATGACTAATGAGCTGTGCACCGTTTGACGCCATTCAAATCGGCCTTGCGTCGCCCGAGATGATCCGCAGCTGGTCGTACGGCGAAGTCAAGAAACCGGAGACGATAAACTATAGAACGCTCAAGCCGGAAAAAGACGGGCTCTTCTGCGAGCGCATCTTCGGCCCCACAAAGGACTGGGAGTGCCACTGCGGCAAGTACAAAAAGCTCCGCTACAAGGGCAAGATCTGCGACCGCTGCGGCGTCGAAGTGACGAAATCCGCCGTCCGCCGCGAGCGCATGGGCCACATTGAACTGGCGGCGCCCGTCTCGCATATATGGTACTTTAAGGGCATCCCCTCACGCATGGGCCTGCTTTTGGACCTCACGCCGCGCGTTCTTGAAAAGGTGCTGTATTTCGCGGCGTATATCGTCATCGACCCCGGCGACACGCCGCTGCATAAATACCAGATTCTCACCGAGAAGGAATACCGCGAGATGCGGGAGAAGTACGAGGACGACTTCAAGGCCGGCATGGGCGCCGAGGCCATCCGCGAGCTCCTCGCCGACATCGATATCGAGAAGTTCTCCGAGCAGCTGCGCGCCGAGGCCAGGGAGGCCACCGGCCAGAAGAAGGCAAAGCTCGTCAAGAGGCTTGAAGTCGTCGAGGCGTTCCGACAGTCGGGCAATGACCCGACGTGGATGATCATCGAGGTGCTGCCCGTCATCCCGCCGGAGCTGCGCCCGATGGTCCAGCTCGACGGCGGCCGCTTCGCCACGAGCGACCTCAATGACCTCTACCGCCGCGTCATCAACCGCAACAACCGCCTCAAGAGGCTTATCCAGCTCAACGCGCCGGACATCATCGTCCGCAACGAAAAGCGCATGCTGCAGGAAGCCGTCGACGCCCTCATCGACAACGGCCGCCGCGGCCGCCCCGTGACGGGCGCCAACGCCAGGCCCCTTAAGTCCCTGTCCGACATGCTCAAGGGCAAGCAGGGCCGCTTCCGCCAGAACCTGCTCGGTAAGCGCGTCGACTACTCCGGCCGTTCCGTCATCGTCGTCGGCCCCGAGCTGAAGATTTACCAGTGCGGCGTGCCGAAGGAGATGGCCATCGAGCTGTTCCGCCCCTTCGTCATGAAAAAGCTCGTCGAGGACGGCGTTTCCAACAACATCAAGTCCGCCAAGAAGATGGTCGACAAGGGCCAGACGGAAGTCTGGGACGCCCTCGAGGTCGTCATCAAGGAGCACCCCGTCCTCTTAAACCGCGCGCCGACGCTCCACCGACTCGGCATTCAGGCCTTCGAGCCGATTCTCGTTGAAGGCCGCGCGCTCAAGCTCCATCCGCTCGTCTGCACGGCGTACAACGCCGACTTCGACGGCGACCAGATGGCCATCCACGTCCCGCTGTCCGCGGAGGCGCAGGCGGAGGCCCGCGTGCTCATGCTCTCGGCCAACAACCTGCTCCACCCGAAGGACGGCCAGCCCGTCACGGTCCCCACGCAGGACATGATTCTGGGCGCGTACTACCTGACGCTCCTGCGCGAAAACGAAAAGGGCGCCGGCAAGGCCTTCTCGTCGCCGAACGAGGCCCTCATGGCGTACCAGTGCGGCGACATCGGCATCCACGCGCCGATTAAGGTGCGCGTCGGCAAGGAAATCGACGGCAAAATGCAGTACAAGGTCGTCGAGACGACGGCCGGCCGCATCATCTTCAACGAGCCGATCCCGCAGGACCTCGGGTTCGTCGACCGCACGAACCCCGAGACAATGTTCGACTACGAAATCAACTTCCAGGCCGGCAAGAAGCAGCTTGAGGAGATCATCCGCCGCGCCATCGCCAAGCACGGCTTTACCCGTTCGGCGGAGCTCCTCGACAACATCAAGGCGCTCGGCTTTAAGTACTCCACGAAGGGCGCCATCACCATCTCCATTTCCGACATGACCGTCCCGCCGGAAAAGCCCAAGCTCATCCACGAGACGGAGCAGAAGGTTCTGACCATCGAGCGCCAGTACCGGCGCGGCTTCATCACGAACGAAGAGCGGTACCGCCTCGTCGTCAACGCGTGGGAGGAGACGACGAAGGAAGTCACGGAGGCGCTCCGCCGCGCCCTCGACCGCGACAACCCCATCTTCATGATGGCCGACTCCGGCGCCCGCGGCAGCATGAACCAGATCCGCCAGCTCGGCGGCATGCGCGGCCTGATGGCCAACACCTCCGGTAAGACGATTGAAATCCCGATTAAGGCCAACTTCCGAGAGGGCCTGAGCGTTCTCGAGTACTTCACGTCCTCCCGCGGCGCGCGCAAAGGCCTTGCCGACACG